>Ga0105046_10001941_pt1 | contig 32338 bp, 22 predicted proteins | sample MAT03_FD_78385 | JGI IMG/M metagenome (GOLD analysis project Ga0105046, IMG submission 78385) | Freshwater microbial communities from Lake Fryxell liftoff mats and glacier meltwater in Antarctica - MAT-03 (megahit assembly) | ecosystem: Environmental > Aquatic > Freshwater > Ice > Liftoff...
CGCGTACGAGAGGTAGCCAGCGTGCGCGATGATCCGCTCGACGGTCGAGCCGATCCGGGTGTCGTCACAGAGGTACGGCTCGCCGCGCTGGTAGACGATCTCGTCGGTGTGCGCGAGCACCGGCAAGCGCTGCTGGAACGGCGCAAAATCGTAGCCCGGCCCCTTGGAGAGCGCGTAGATGCGGTAGTGGTGCGGCCCGTCGCGCAAGGTGACGCCGGCGCGCGCGCAGCCGAGCCATTGGCGCAGGGTGGTCGCGATCTCGTCCCACGCGGCGGGAGCGAGGACGTTCTCGTTGCGAGCCAGGACGTGCAGGAGCTCGCCTGTCGCCTCGTGGATGCTCTCGATCACAATGTGCTCGGCGCGAAGCGATCAGGCGGCCGCGCCGGCGGCGGACGGACTGCGGGAGGCGTCGACGTCGGCGGCGCGCTCGCACCGGGAGGCGTCGGAATCGCCGAGGCGGAGGGAGCGGAGGGAGCGGAGGAAGCGGAGGAAGCCGCCGGCGCCGGTTCGGCCGAAGGCACCGTCTTCGGCGTCTCCACGGGCGCGGCGAGCTCGGGAACGGCGATGCCGCAACGAGCGGCGAACCGCCTCAGCGAGGCAACCCGTGCCGCGCGCACGCCGGGCTCCCCCGCGTAGATCTCGAGCGCCCGCTTGCCGTCCTCGAGCTGACCGAGGCCGCAAGCCGTGAACAGACGGAGGCGCGCCGCCTCGGCACGAACGCGCGGTACCGGGATCGGGCGTGAAAGCGCGCGGTCGAGCTTCACGGCAGCGTCCTCGAACGTACCTTGGTCGAAGTTCGCGCGCGCGAGGAGATAGGCGGCGAGCCCATCGTCCGGGATCGTCGCGTCGAGAGCACCGAGCATCTCGGCGGACCAGATGCGCTCCGGTTGACGCGCGCCGCGCCCGACGAGGAGCGCCACGATCGCCTCGCGGAACCGCGGGTCGCGGGCCGCCCGCAGCTTCACCTGCAGGGTGCGAAGACGCGCCTCGTCGAAGAGATCGACTTCAATCGATACATAGTGGACTTCAGCCGCGGCGGCGTCGCCTTCGGCGAGGGCGAGGTCGCCCAGCTCCTCGCTCGCGCGGATCCGGATGTGCTTCGGCTTGGCTTCGTCCTGGGCGATGGCAGCGAGCGCATCACGCGCGGCCTTCGCGTCGCCCGCACGCACGTCGAGAAGCGCATCATCGATCGCGATTGCGGGATCGTCGTCGAGCTCGCGCGCGCGTGCGAGCTGGGCTTTCGCGCCAGCCAGATCGCCGCCGCGCGCAGCGTCGCTCGCGCGGTCCTTGCACGCGTCCACCGTGCGGGGACAGCGGCGCGCAAAGATCGCGGGCTTGTCGAAGCGGGCACGAGCCTGCACCCGAGCCGCTTCCGCGATGGGAAGCGCATCGAGATCCGCATGCCAGGCCTTCTCCAGCTCGGGGAGGCTCGCGCCGAGCGCCGTCTCAAGCGGCTCGCCGCCGTACCACCGACGGATCGCCTCCGGACCGCTACGCTTGCGGGCCCACTCCACGAAGGCGCCGCTCGCGGTGTAGGCCCGCGACGAGGACTCGCCGAGAAATCCCAACCCGAAGAGGCGATGGAGCGGCGGCAGCAGATCGAGCTCACGCATCGCGCGCGCCCACTCCGCCATGCTCAGGTCGTCCTCCTTGGGCGACGCGGCGACCGCCAAACCCTCGATGAGCCCGGGGTCCGGCATCCATCCGCCTGCCGTACCAGCGATGCGGAAGGGTCCGCGCGCCACGCTGCCAGCGATGACGTGCGCGAGCTCGTGACCGAGCGAGCGATGCGGGTAGCCGTCGGCGTCGAGGTAGACCTCCGCGCGCCACGGCTTCGCCACCTGGGTGCCGGATGCGCCCATGAACGACTGCTTCTGGCCTTCGCTCGCAAAGAGGTACGCGGTGATCGTCTGGGGGCCCTTGGCGCCGAGCCACGTCTCGACCTCGACCACGTTGGCCTCGCACTCACGCGCGAAACGCTGGACGGCCTCTGGAGACATCGAACGCGGATGGATGACGACGCAGCGCTCGCCGGTCACGACGCCGCCCAGCGCCTCGCCGATCGACGATCGCGTGTGCCAATGGCCGAGTCGCGGCCCGGCCGTCACGTGCAGAAAGGAGACGACGGCGGCGAGCCCACCGACGAGCGCGAGGCCCGGCCGCCCGATGCTCTGCACGTTGACCCGCCCCTGCTCGTTGCGCCCGAGGTGCAGGGCCAGCATAAAGGCTGCGAGCAGCGTCGCTGCCGAGCCGGCGCGGTAGGTGATGAGGCCGCTCGAGTCGACGACTGTGTCGTAGAGCGTGCCGCTGAAGTAGCCGGCAAAGGGGTCGTACGCGAAGACCATCGGGCTCGTATAGAAGCGCACGAAGCTCGCCACGACCGACGCGAGTGGAGCCATCAGCGCAAGCGGCACGGCAGCGAGCGCAGGCCGCTTCCTCCGCCCGGCCATCTCGCCGGCGATCGCCCCCCAGGCGCCAGCGAGCAAACACCCGATGCCCGGGCCGAGAAGCACGAGGAGCGTGCCGTCCCAAGGCTCGCAGAAGCCGACGCGCACGCCGTGGATGGCGATGGCCAGCGATGCCGCGACGAACACCACCGCGCCCATCGCGACGCCCCGGTTGAACGCATCGAAGGGCTCCGGACGGGCGCGACCGATGCTGACCGCAGCGGCGATGGCGACGAGGCTGGGTAGCGTGACGCCGGCAGCGAGCGCCGACTCGTAGCCGGGACCGGCGAAGGTCGGCAGGAAGCCGACCATCAGCGTGATGATGAAGGAGGTGGCGGCGGCGACCTGGGCCGAACGTGAACGTGGCAGCGGTTGAAGCACGAGACTCCTCCCGCTCCTGCGCGTCAGCCGCCGCTGGTGGGGATGGCAGCCGCGCCGGCGCTGCTGGGTGCCTCGGCGTCTTCGCCACTGCCCCCGCCGCCACGGCTCGCTTCACCACGATGGGATCTCGGCGGCAGGAGCGCCAGCGAGAGCACTTCGTCCAGGCTGGAGACCAGCGTGATCGCAAGCTCGCGCTTGATGTCCTCGGGGACGTCGTCGAGGTCGCGCTTGTTGCGCATCGGCATGAGGATGCGCTTCACGCCCGCCCGGTGGGCCGCCAGGAGCTTCGGCTTGATGCCGCCCACCGGCATGACGCGACCGCGGAGCGAGATCTCTCCCGTCATGGCCATGTCGCCGCGCACCGGGCAGTCCAGGAGGAGCGACGCGACGGCCACGAACATCGTGATTCCGGCGCTGGGACCGTCTTTCGGAGTCCCGTGCTTGGGCACGTGCACGTGCAGATCGATCTGCCGCAACCACTCCGGGTCGAGCATCAGCTTGGCGGCCTTGCTGCGCACGAAGCTGACCGCGGTGGCCGCCGACTCCTGCATGACGTTGCGCAGGTTGCCGGTTAGCGTGAGGTTGCCCTTTCCGGGCATCTTGGAAGCCTCGATGAAGAGGATGTCGCCGCCACCGGCCGACGTGCTGAGGCCGGTCGCGACGCCGGGCTCGAGCTCGAGCTCGACGTTGTCGACTCGGTGCTTGTGCGGACCGAGCACCGCCTCCACGTGGTCGCGCGTGACGACCTCGTGGACGTCGATGCCCTCGGCCACCTTGACGGCGGTCGAGCGGCAGACGGCTGCGACCTCGCGCTCGAGACCGCGGACGCCGGCCTCGCGGGTGTAGAAGTCGAGCAGCGTTGCGATGCCCTCGTCGGTGAAGTCGAGGCGCTCGTCGGTGAGGCCGTGGGCCGACAATTGTTTGGGCACCAAGAACTCCTTGGCGATGCCCATCTTGTCGTTTCGCGTGTAGCCAGGGACCTCGATCACCTCCATCCGGTCGAGGAGGGGCCCGGGGATCTGCGAGCGATCATTGGCGGTCGCCAGGAATGTGACCTGCGAGAGATCGAACGGCAGATCGAGGTAGTGGTCCTGGAAGGTGCCGTTCTGCTCGGGGTCGAGCACCTCGAGCAGGGCCGAGGTCGGGTCGCCGCGGACGTCCGCGCCCATCTTCTCGACCCTGTCGAGGACGATGACTGGATTCTTGGTTCCGGCCTTCTTCAGCGCCTGGATGATGCGACCGGGAAGCGCTCCGACGTAGGTGCGGCGATGGCCGCGGATCTCCGCCTCGTCGCGCACGCCGCCGAGGGCGATGCGCTCGTAGCGACGACCCATGCTGCGCGCGATCGACTTGCCTAGCGACGTCTTGCCCACGCCAGGAGGTCCAACGAAAAGAAGGATCGGACCCTTCTTGTCAGCACGAAGCTGGCGGATCGCGGTGTACTCGACGATGCGCTTCTTCACCTTTTCAAGGCCGAGGTGGTCCTCGTCGAGGCAGCGCTTGACGTCCTTGACGTCGAGCCGGTCGGTCGTGCTCTTGGACCAAGGCAGGTCGGCGAGCCACTCGAGGTAGGTCTTGGTGACGTTGAACTCGGCGGACTGCTGCGCCATGGAGCGGAGGCGGGACAGTTGCTTGCGCGCGACCTTGTCGGCGTCGGGCGGAAGCTGCGCCAATCGGAGGCGCTCCCGAAGCTCCTCGATCTCGTCGTCGTCGCCTGCTTCGCCGAGCTCCTCGCGGATGCTCTTCATCTGCTGGCGCAGGATGTATTCGCGCTGGGACTTGCCCATCTCCTCCTGGACCATGGAGGAAATCTCCTTTTTGACCCTGAGGACCTCGAGCTGGCGACCGACCATCGCGAGGACGAGGCGAACGCGCGCCTTGACCTCGAACGCTTCGAGGATCTGCTGCTTGTCGCCGACCGAGGCCTGAGCCTGCGGGAAGTTCGACGCGATCAGATCCGCGAGGGCGCCGGGCTCGCGCACGTTGTCGAGGATGCCCGCCGTGTCCTTCGGCAGGTTGGGCATGAGCTGCAGCACTTCGCGCGTGGCCTCGCGCAGGCCAGCGCCGAGCGCGTCGAGCTCCACGTCTCGCGCCAGCGACTCCGGGACGCGCTCGACGGCGGCGCGCATGTAGGGCTCGAGGCCGTGCGGATGTTTGATGCGGAAACGGCCGAGCCCGTTGAGGACGACCGAGTAGTTGTTCTGGCCGAGCCGGATGACCTTGACCACGCGGGCCAGGGTCCCGACGTCGTAGAGCTCGCGGAACGTCGGCTCGTCGACGTCCGGTGAGCGTTGGCTCACGACACCGACGACCGCGCGTTCGCGACCGAGCAAGTCTTCGACCAGCCGCACGCTTCGTGGCCTCCCGACGTTGATCGGAACGACCGACATCGGAAAGAGCACGGAGTTACGGAGAGGGATGATCGGAACACCCTCGGCTTCGTTTGCAGGCTGCCGCGCTCCCGGCGGACCGGAGGACATATGGCGGACCGTAGTACACGCCGCGCGGCGCGGCTAGGCGCGTCGACTTGCGCGCGAATCGCGGGGCTGATGCCTTGCCGCGATCAGAAGTCCTGAATCTTCCAGGCGCCGCGCTCACGCACGAAGGAGACGGTGCCGCCAGCGCCATACGGCATCGAGGCGCTGTCGCCCGTCTCTTCGATCGATGCGGTTGGGAGCGCAGCGCGAAGCGCCTCGACGATCTTCGCCATCTCGTCGCGCTGCGGGCCCTCCCAGGCCTGCTTGAGCGTGGCAGCCGAGAGGGCGCCTCCGTCACCTTCCGCGGGTGCAACCGCTCCCTCTGGCGTCCGAGGAGGTGATCCGGCGGCTGGCGGCGCGCCTGAGGTGGCCGGATCCACGGCAGGCGGTGCGCTTGCAACACCCCTGCTGGGCCCCACGCCGGATCGCTCCTCCTCCGGCACGTAGCGCAGCACCACGTCCCAACGCTTGCGGTCGAATGCGCGAAGAAAGCCGAGCAAGGCTTGACGCGGCGTCGCGCTCCCATAGAGATCGACGGCCGAGCCCTCGACCTTCCACGTGCCGCCCTCCAGAACGAGAGGCAGCTCCTCGCCGGTGGGCAGGATGACGCGCGCCGTTACCCGGGCATCACCGCTGGGACGTGAGAGCGCCCGGGCGATCTCGCGCGCCTCGGACGGGTTTTCGAGGACGGCTCGCCGGAAGGCCTCGAGCGACAGGCCACGTCGCGCCTCCTCGCTCAACATGCGATACGCGTCCTCGACGCGCTGCTCGTCGAGGGCGCGGGCGTAGGCCCGGAGCGCCTCGGCAGGCTCGCGTGGCGAGGTCGCACTCCCGCAACCGGCAGCAGCGAGGAACGCACCGAACGCCAGCGGCAACGCCAGCGGCAACGCCAGCGGGAACACAACGGCGAGACGGGAGAGCGACGCGAGCCGGCGAGGGCTGCTCATGAGGCGAGCGTCATATCACGGCGCGTCGGTGTTAGCCTCTCGGCCCCTCCGCACATGCTGCAAGACGACCACGACGACGCCGGTTCCCACTCGGGGCGCGACGTCGGGGCGGAAGACTTCCTCTTCCACCTCTACAGGGGGAGCGAGCTCCTCCAGGACAATCGCGTCCACGAGGCGAAGACCGAGCTCGAGAATGCGCTCGCCCGCAAGCCCGCCGACCCCAAGGGCCAGGACCTCCTGGCGATCGTCTACTTCCGCCTGGGCATGTATCCGCGTGCGATCGCGATCTACGAGACGCTGGTCCGCGCGCACCCGAGCTCCGTGACGCCTCGGGTCAACCTGGCGCTCTGCTACGTCAAGACCGGCCAGCCCAACCTCGCGCGCGTGGAGCTCGAGTATGTGCTGGCGACGAACGCGAGCCACGCGCGGGCCTGGGGCTATCTCGGGCTCACTTATCAGCGCCTCGGTGACCTCGACAAGGCGCGCCACGCGTTTCTTTCCGGTGGCCACGAGAGCATGGCCCGGCGCATCGAGGAGATGCTCGGCGCAGCTGCGTCACCCGCGCCTGACAGCGAACGTACGGCGGTCGGTCTCGCCGCGCGAGACGCGGCGGTGGCGCTCGATCGCGAGGGCGGACTCCGTGCCGATCCAAGCGCGACCGACAGCGAGACGCCCGCCGCAGGCAACTGGTCTGCGCGCGAGCCGGGACGTGAACAGTCTCCCGAACCCGGACCGCCCTCGATCGGCTTCGCGAGCATGCCGCCCGTCGGCGAGCGCGATCTCGGGCCGGTCTCGATCGGCGTTGGTCCGCCGTCGCTGGGCGCGGTTGCGTCGGTCGCCAGCTCATGGCGTCCGCAGGCGCCCCAGTCGATCCCGAACCTCGGCTCGCCTGCGAGCGTCGCGCCGGCGAGCGTCGCGTGGGTGACGCGCGGCATCGATCCCGCACCGCCGATCGAGGTGCGATCGCTCGCGACCAGCAGCCTCGTCGTCTTTCCGCGCGAAGCGACCACGGCGCTGCATCCGGCGGGCTTCGCTCTGCTGCGGGGAACCGATGGGGCGGTGGTGCGGCTCGACCTGGTCCGCTCGCTGGCCTGCGGATCGAGCTGGTCGGCTGCACCGGTCCTGCGCCGAACGCGAGGTCGCGTTGGGGACGAGCCGCTCGGCGGGACGGCGGCTCCGCTCCACGAGCTCGCCGGGCGCGTGGAGATCATCCTCGCGCCGCCGGCCGGCCAGCGCCTGCTACCCATCGCGATCGACAGCGAGGAGCCACTCACCCTGCGGGAGAGCGCGCTGGTGGGCTTCGAAGCCAACGTGCGCTTCGAGTGCGGGCGCATGGCGGTGGGCGACGGCGATGCGCTTGCGCTCGTCCAGCTACGCGGTCCGGGGGCGGCGATCCTCGCCGCGCCACCGACCCTGAGCAGCGTCGAGGTTTCGATCGGGCGGCAGGTGCTGCTCCGCGGCCTGAGCATCGTGGGCTGGGTGGGCGCGCTCGTTCCGCGGGCGCTTCTCGCGAGCGAGGCCCCCGGCGGGACGCGCGGCTTGGTGGCGTTCGTCGGTGAAGGCATGGTGCTCATCGATGTCCGCTGACGACGACGACGACACCACGGCACACGACGTCACGGCAGCCAAAGTGGTGCGACGCAGCGATGCGCCCCTGCGGTCGACCAAGGCCGAGAGGGAAGCGCGGCGGGCCCAGCGAATGGCCAAGCGCGCCGAGCGCGCGATCGCGCGCAAGACGTTATGGGAGGACGCCAAGAATCTCCCGAACCTGCTGACGTTCGGCCGGATCGTGATGATCCCGGCGGTGCTGTTCCTCCTCGGTCGAGGCACACCGCGCGACTGCTTTTGGGCCGCCATCGTCTACGGCGCAGCCGCGATCACTGACGCCCTCGACGGTTGGCTCGCGCGGCGCCAAGGCCTGGTCAGCGTTCTCGGAAAGTTCCTCGACCCGTTGGCCGACAAGCTAATCGTCGCGGCGACCCTTGTTTGGCTGGTGCCGATGGGCCGCATCGCGCCGTGGGCGGTCGCGCTGCTCATCTCGCGCGAGCTGTCGATCACCGCGCTGCGCTCGATCGCCTCGAGCGAGGGCCTCGTCATGTCCGCCGGCGAGGGGGGCAAGGCCAAGACCGCCCTGCAGATGATCGGGATTCTCTGCTTGATCCTTGGCTACCCATATCGCATCCACGTCGGCATTTTCGACTTCGGAATCGTCGATCTGGTGCCGGTGGGGCGCCTGCTCGTCTACTCGTCGCTGGTCTTCTCGCTGACCAGCGCGGCCCAATACGTTGGGTGGTTCGTCGCCGCGATCGAGAAGAAAGACGACGTGGCAGCTCGCGGGCGCCGCGGTTGACCACGGCAGCGCGCGCCAGGCCGGCCACTTGCTTCGATGACGGCCCGAGCGATGTGGTGTAAGCGAGCGCCACCGGCCATGTCCTTGCGCAACGTGCTCGCTGCCGCGTCGATCGTCATTGCTTCGTTCGCTTTTCCCGCCTGCTCCAACCAGGCCGAGGGCGAGCGCTGTGACGTCAACAACAACGACGATGACTGTCAGGAGGGCCTGATCTGCACTTCCTCGCGCGAGCTCGGCGGCAGCGCCGACTATTGCTGCCCCCCGGGCCAGGGGACCAGCGAGCTTCCCGAGTGCACACTGGGTGGCGGGCTGACCGGAACCGGCACGGGCAGCGCCGTCAGCACCGGCGCGGCGGTCGGCTCGTCAGCCTCCAGCGCCTCGGTCTCAGCGAGCAGCTCGAGCGGCGGCGGCGACGGCGGCGCGGGCGGCGGAACCGGCGGCGCGTCGAGCCAGGGCGGCGCCGGCGGCAACTGACGGGCGGTGGACCCGAGAGTCGGTGGGGCCGTGAGGACGCATTCTCCAGGAGTCGCGCGCACCGGCTTCACGCTAGCGCCTTCGGATCTGAAGCCCCACAACGGTCGCGCGCGGCCCGAGCCCGGCGCCTACTCCATCCGCCTGGGCGGACGCATCCGGCGCGAAGGACGAGCGCTCGTCGTCTTCGACGCGATCGCGAGCTGCCCGACCGACCTCATCGCGAGCGAAGCGCTGAGCGAGGGCGATCTGGCGATCGTCGACGGCGTCTGGAACGGCGAGATCCTCGAGGGTGCGCGCGTCACCTGGTCGCAACGCGGAGCGTACGGCGCGGACGTGCGCCGGTTCGCCGACGCCGGGATCGGGCGACACCTGCATGCCCGAGCCGCCGCCGAACGCGCCGTGCGCGTGTACTTCGAACAGGAAGGCTTTCTGGAGGTTGCGACGCCGTCCGGCGTCCCCTGCCCTGGCCTCGACCTTCATCTCGATGCGTTCGCGGTCCAAGGGGCACGCGCGCCGAGATGGCTCTCCACCTCGCCCGAATTTCAGATGAAGCGCCTGCTTGTGGGAGGCATTCCTCGGTGCTTCCAGCTCGCACGATGCTTCCGCCGCGGCGAGCTTGGAGCGCGCCACGAGCCGGAGTTCACGATGCTCGAGCTGTACCGGGCGTTCGCCGGCGCCGACGCCATTCTAGGCGACACCGAAGCGGTGATCGAGGCGGTCGCGCGATCCATCACGGGGACGACGACGGTGCTTGTGAATGGGCGGGCGATCGCCGTTGCGCGTCCGTTCGAGCGGTTCACGGTCGCCGAGGCTTTCGAGCGCGCGGCGCATGTCGGGGAGGCCGAGGTCCTTCGACTGGCGAACGAGGACGAGGATCGCTTCTTCCGCATCCTCGTCGAAGAGGTCGAGCCGCACCTCGCGCAAGCCACTGCGCCGATCGTGCTCCATCGCTACCCGGCGAAGCAGGCTTCGCTCGCGCGCCTTTGCGCCGACGATGCGCGGTGGGCCGATCGCTTCGAGGTGATGGCCGGCGGGCTGGAGCTGTCGAACGGATTCGTCGAGCTCACCGACCCGGCGGAGCAACGCGCGCGCTTCGAGCGCGATCGCGGCGAGCGGAAGGCGCGCGGATTGCCAGTGTATCCGCTCGACGAGCGCTTCCTCGCCTCGCTGGAAGAGGGCATGCCTCCGGCGGCGGGCAATGCGCTGGGGTTCGACCGACTCATCGCCATCGCGATGGGTGCGGCGCGCATCGCCGACGTGACGGCCTTCCCCGATGCGGAGCTGTGACGTGACCCCGTCGCGGACGCCTACAACGGAGGAGCTGGAAGGGCTCGCCGTGAAGTACGAGACGCTCGCGTCGATGCGGCGCGCCCGCGAGCGGGGCGAGCCCGCTCCGGACAAGTCTGAGCTGCAACGGTTGGTGTCGGCGTTTCCAGGGGCTCTGTTCGAGCTCGACACCTTGTCCATGAAGGAGATCGAGGCGCGGGCGAGTGCCCTGCGTGCAGCGATCGCACACGGGGCGGGAGGGGAGGAGGTCCCCCGGTGGATGGGATGGATGGCGCGCTACCATCAGCTGGTACGTCTCGAGCTGGTGAGTCGAAGGACGGGTCGATCGAGCGCGGGACCGCGGGCGCGAGCGACCTCGCTCGCCATCGTCGCGATCGCCGCAGAGGCTGTGACCAGCGCGCACGAGATCGAAGCGGCCCTTTTCGCGCGCCAGCGACGCGGCATCGGGCGCTGATCGGAGGGGGCCACGTGGAGGGGCCCCGGCTGGGCGGAGGGGGCGTGGGGTTGGAGGGGCCGGCGGGGGCGCCTCCTTTCTTCTTGTGGTGCGGCCGTCGAATGCCGCCAAGTCCCTGCGAAATCACTGCGAAATCACAACCTGGGTCGGTCGATCTGCGACATTACCGCGAAATCACAACCTGGGTCGGTTGATCTTGGGTCGGTCGATCTTGCGAAATCACAACCCGATCTTGCGAAATCACAACCTGGGTCGGTCGATCTTGGGCGTGCAGCTCCTCGGCCAGGCCCTCAAATCACAACCTGGGTGGATTCCGGCCGGGTAGATCTACGCCTTCGGCGACGAAGTCCTGAAGATAGCCCGGCCCCTAACGTCACTCCCTGGAGTGTGAGGTCCCGGCCCCGCCACCCTCGGGGCGCGAGCGGCGATGCCGACCTTTCCCCCCGCGCCGCGCCTCGACTATGTCCACTCGACCCATGCTGGCCGAGGGCTACCGCATCTATCTCGCTACGCGGAAGAAGAACGACCAAGTCTTCAACCGCTACATCATGCGTCCGATCGCGGGCTTTACCGTCGCGATCCTTGCGAGGACGCCGATCGTCCCGAATCAGGTCACGATACTCAATCTCGTCATCTTCGTGCTCGCGTCGGTCCTCCTCGTGGCGCTGCCGTCCTTCACTGGGGGCCTCGCCGCCATCGCGGTGCTGGAGATTTCGTACCTGTTCGATTGCGTCGACGGGATGCTGGCCCGTCACAAGAAGATCGCCTCGAAAGAGGGCCACCTATTCGACTTCTTCACCGACGAGATCAAGGCGTTGATGCTGGCGTGCGCGCTCGGCCTCCGCGGCTACATGACCGGAGGCCTGGGGCCGCATCTGCAGCCTATTCCACCGATCTGGTTCCTTTTCGCGACCATCGGCGGCGTCGTCATCGTCGCGAGCGCGACATCGCTGACCAACTTCGTCCGACGCCCCGAGCTGACCGGCAAGGAGACGCCGGTAGAGGCTCATTACGAGACGGTCCAGCAAGCTGCGCCGGCATCATTGCCCAAGCGCATCGTCGGCCTGGGGCTGATGTTTCTGCGGTTTTTGAATCACTATCCGAGCCACATCTACGTGTTCGCACTGTTCGGTCGGCTCGAGCTGTTCTTCTGGATCTACGTGGCCAACAACCTTCTCTACCTGGGTCAAGGCTGGCTCGGTCTCCTGGTCCGATTCGGAAGACCCCCTCGCAGCGCTGGATAGATGCGGATTCATCTGCGGATTCATCAACCTGGGAGAGCTCGAACCGGGAGAGCTCGAACCTGGGCCGCCGCCCTGGCTGTCGCCCTATCGGGCTGCGGGAATGGAGCGGCTTCGGAGGGCGTGCCTACGACGTCGGCAGCGACGACGGCGACGACGGCAATCCCGCCTCCTCCGGCCTCAGCTTCCTTCGCAGCTCCGGTCAAATCAATCCCCGCAGCCAGCGGTGACGTGCCAGCGGTCGGCTTGGACGGCGCCTACCACGCTGCCGCCGCACCGTCCGGCGAGGCGGCGCGCCTCGCTGCGCGCGCAATGCTCGTTCCCATCTACGAACGGCCTACCCCCACTTCGAAGGCCATTGGATGGCTGCGCGCGGGCGCCCAGGTTGTTCTCAAGTCGAAAGATCCAGCCGGAACCAGCGAGTGTCCGGAAGGCTTTCGGGCTGTCGAGCCAGCAGGGTTCGTTTGCATCGGTGACAAGGCGACGCTCGACCTGTCCGACCCGATCGTTCGCGGTACCAGCCGTCGCCCAGATTTTTCGCAGAAGCTTCCCTACATTTATGGCACTGCAACGCGAGGCGGTCCGGTATACGGGCAGATCCCGTCGGCCGCAGACATCATCAAGTCCGAGCCTGGCTTCGATAAGCACATCGCGAAGTGGAAGACCGACAGCGAGAGCGGCGCGACGTACGGGCTCGACGTGTGGGGCAAGTGGCAACCGGCGCCGCTTCAACCGGCGCTGGAAGCCTTCGAGGAGAAGCGCTCCGACCCCGATGAAGCGCTGCCTTTCTATCTGCGCGGAGGGGGACGGGTTCCCAACCTTTCCGGGAAGGCGGCCGGCAGCGATACGAAGATCGATCAGATTGATCGGCGCCAGGGCGCAGCGTTCATCGACACGTTTCTTGCCGAGGGTCGTCGCTACAACGTCTCGACGGATCTGCGCCTGATCCCTGCCGACCGGCTGCGCCCCATTCGCGGGTCGGACTATCACGGCGTTCAAATCGGCACCCAGGTTAAATTTCCCTTCGCTCTCGTGCGTCGTCCTGGGGGGAAGCGATTCGCCATCGAGGGCAGAAAGTTGGTCGACAAGGCCGAGCTACCGTATCGCGCTGCCGTCCAGTTGACCGGCAAACAACGAATGTTCGCTTCCGTTCTCCACTACGAGACCGCCCTGGGCGACTGGGTCAGCGATCGCTTCGCGAGCCGTATCGACCCCGCGAAGCGGATGCCGAAATGGGGCAAAAACGGCGAGAGGTGGATCGACGTCAACCTCTCCAAGCAAGTGCTGGTCGCGTACGAGGGCGAAACGGCGGTGTATGCGACGCTCGTCTCGACGGGGGAGGACGGTCTCTCCGACGAGGGCGCCAAGGCCACCAAAAAGGGCATCTTTCGCATTCACACGAAATACGTCACGACCACGATGGACTCCGACACGGTAGGCGAGGAGTTCGAGCTGCGGGACGTGCCATACGTGCAGTACTTCGAGGGTGGTCTCGCGCTGCACGGCGCCTACTGGCACGACCGATTCGGCCAGCCGAAGAGCCACGGTTGCATCAATCTCGCGCCAGAAGACGCGCGACGCCTCTTCTTTTGGACCGAGCCCCAGGTTCCGCCCGCGTGGCACGGCACGGCGCGCCCGCTGACCGGCACGGTTGTCTTCATCCATCCTTGAGCTGCTACGGGGTGCCGTGCCTCATCAACCGCCGACCGAGCACACCCAACCGCCGACCGAGCACACCCAGGTTGTTGCATCGGCACGAACTTGGCCCGACGGCCGAACTGGACCGACAAACCAGCTCGGATGTCCGGGACGCGATTCAGCAAGCTCACTCGGCAGGTTCTGGGATCGATGTCGATCCTCGCTGCCAGTGCTGTCGCGCCCCGCCTGGAAGCCGCCGGTCCGGCACGCGATGACGTGAATCTGCGCGCTGCGCGCCAAGACAAGTCGGCGATGCTCGCACCTTACAAGCTGGTACCTGGCGAGGTCCGCACGACGATCGACCCCCGGTTGCAGAAGGCTGCCCGGAGACTTCTCGGCGAATCGCGGGCGCCGGCAGGTGCAGTTGTTGTGAGCGACATCCGCACCGGACGGATCCTCGCTTGGGCATCGGTGGGCAAGGAGGGCGACCTCGTTCGCCGCGCCATCTATCCGAGCGCGAGCCTCTTCAAGGTCGTGACCGCGGCAACCCTCCTCGAAGGTCACCACATCGAGCGCGGGAATGTCATCTGCTACTCGGGTGGCGAACGAAAGCTCGAGGAAGCCGACGTCAAGCCAGGCTGCCATTCGGGAGACCACAGGATCGAGTTCGGCAAGGCTCTCGGAAAGAGCATCAATGGCGTCTTCGCAAGGCTGGGCGTCGCCTACCTCGAGAGCCGCGACTTGAGCGTTCAGTCCCACGCCCTCGGCCTCGACGCTGCCCCCCTGGTTGATGTTCCAGCCGACGCGGGGCACATCGTCCTGCCGGAGCCCGGCGCCACCGATCTCGCTTTCGGCAGGGCCGCCGCCGGCTTCCACACCGCGCGGCTCTCACCGCTCAGCGCGCTCTCGATGATGCAGACCATTGCCAATGGCGGTGAGAAGGTGCGTCTGCACGTCCTAGGCGACGGCGCCAGCGTATCGCGCGAGGTCGCAGGTCGGGCGATGTCCACTTCCACCGCAAAGACGCTCACGCGAATGCTCGAGGTGACCACGCGCTCCGGCACCAGCGCGGAAGCGTTTCGACCGGCAGACGGCAAGCAGCGCCTTCGGGTCGCCGGCAAGACCGGAACGCTCGCTACCGGGAACCCCGCCCGACTCGTGTCCTGGTTCGCCGGCTTTGCACCGGCCGACAAGCCCGAGGTGGCGATCACGGTAATGCTCGCCAACGACCATTCGTGGTGGCGCAAGGCCAACGAAGTGGCACGGGACATGCTCGACGCGTACTTTACGCGACCTTAGAAGCGCGTCCACCGTGGATCGGCGGGGTCGCCTCGGGCCGCGACCAACTGCAGCACATCTGCCGATGGCGGAACGTGCCGGTTGGGAATACCGCGGTTCGGTCGCCAGCAAGGAACAGAACGAGCGCCGCGCGATAGCTCAATCGAAATGCGCGGAGGCCCACCAGCTCGACTCGACGCCGATCCGGATCCTTGCACGCAATCGTCGGATTGAGCGCGGCGCGCCTTTCGAGTGAACTCGCGCATTGAAAGGGCGAGGCACGACGCACCACACGCCGGCCGACGACGGTGCGCCCAGAAGCCGCTCGTGCCGCGCGCTGGGCATCCTCGCGACGACGAATGACTCGACCTATGCACTCGCGCCATTCGGCCTCACGCCCCCGCCATGACCGAGGTGGGGTTGCTCTCAATACGACTTCGCCCGGCATCCGTCCGTTTTTTCGAAAGAACGCGGCAGGCCTCTGCACACGTATGGGTCGACCGTCGAGCACGTTGATGGAGCTGGCACCTGGCCAGTTAACGGCTCGGTCGACCAAGTCAGCGTCGACGGGGTTGAGGAGCGCGTAGATCACCTTGTCGAACACGTCACGGTCCTCGACGAGGTGGACGACCGATGCGTGCGCGTTCGACCACAAATTTTCCCTACGCCCCCAACGGACGTTGAGCACCTTCGCGATCATCTTGTGAAAGTGCGCCATAAAATCGGGGAGCACCCCGAGAGGGTCCTCGACTATCGCGTGATAGTGGTCGCTCATCGCCACCCAGGCAACGACCTCGACCTGGAAGCGCGCCGCCGCTTCTGCGAGGCAATAGAGGAAGATTCGCTCCGTCTTGTCATCGGGGCGCAGCAGGAACTGTCGCTGCGTACAGCGGCGCGTCACGAGGTAGGTTCGACCTGGGAGGATCTGGCGCGGTGCGGTCATCCCTCCCCATCGACGGGAGCGCGCGCAAGTTGCGTCCCCAGGTTGTTTTTTTGGTTTGCTTTTTGGCCTCGTCAGGAGAATCTGCGCTTCTTCACCGCGATACCCTCAGCAGCACGCGAATCCGCCGCTCGGCGCGACGGTCGCCTGTGGGACCCCACTCCCCGCTGCGAGCGGCGTACGCCCACATGTCAGCCAGCATCGTTGTGGCGCGCCCCCAGATCCTCCAGAGGAGCCGTTTTTTTTGCGCTACTTCCCGCCGAAGCCGGGGCCGACGTAGATGCCGCCACTCGTTCCGCTGCTGCCATCACCGCACTCGCCTACGGCGAGCAGCAGGATGACGACGAGGACCACGATGGCCCAGACCAGGATGCGCCCGACGCCGAAGCTGCTCCCTGACCCGGAGTCGCCGCCGAACGACGCGAGCGCGCCCCCGCCAAACGCCGCGGGCGGCGGCGGCAGCCCGAATGCCAGGGCGAGCTCCTTGCCGTCCATGGGCTGGCAGAAAGACGTGTTGATCTCTCCCTGCCCGCTCTCGACGCTCACGTTCCCGCCGGGGCCCGAGTATTCCGTCGCCTGAACGGCTTCGCCGATCTCGACCTTCCAGTAGAACTCGCCGATGACGTACTCCACCTGGGCCTGGACGCTCTGCTTGAGCGTGTAGTGCTGACCTCGGTAGACCGCGCTGCTCCCCTGGACCTGCACGTCGCCGGGCCCCACGGTGGTGACGAGCTGCCAGCGCCCCTCCTCCTCTATCAGCCAGAAGTACGCGAGCGTCGGGCCGGCATAGAGGAGGTACTCGCGCCAGCGGTAGCGCTCGCCATCGACGGTGCAGCCGCGAACGACGAAGCCGATACAGATGACCTTGTTGCCGCGGAGCTGGCCTTCCTTGCCGAGCGGCACATACGGCTCGACGGGCGGCCTTGGCGCCTGACCGATCGCCTGGAGCAGCTTGCCATGCTCCTTCACGTCGCTGGTCGTGCCGCAGTACTTGCATACGACACGCTCGGTTGTCCCGGGGGCCACCAGGGGGAGGCTTCCACCGCAGTTTGGGCAATCGACGGCGCCGGCCTGGGCCTGCGGCATCTCGAGTGGCTGCCCCGAATCGAGGCGAATGGTCTGAGGGTCGAACTGCCGGCCCAGGAAGAGCTGCGTCGGCACGCCGGCGCCGTCGCCGTAGTCGATCGTGCCGAAGGCTCCATTCGGCCCCCCGAGATCGGCGTACGGCGTGACCGCGCCCGGTCGCGCTACCTGCGGCAGCTCCCCCTCCGCGCTGACGACCCGCCGGCGCCCGACCTCGGCCACCGTGAAGGCCCCGAGCTGTCCCAGGTTGATCTGCATGCCTGGGCGGAGCTGGTGAATGCCCGGCAGCGGAGGCGGATTCGGTACGGCGCGCGTCGCGTACCAGCGGCCCTGCGCGAACGCGATCCACGTCCAGTCACCCGTCTCGGGGAAGCCGACGAAGAACTCCTGCCACGGCGCGCCGGGGGCACCCTCCCGATCGAGCTGGACGCGCCCCTCGACCTCGAAACGCTGCTGGCCCCATCGACCGAGCACGCCGAGCGCCAGCGGCGACGGGAGCTCGACGAGGTCGGCCACCTTGCCAACCGTCGCCAGGCCGCGATCGGTGCGCGCGACGAGGAATTTGCAGAACTTGCAGACCTGCGCGCGCGCGCCTGCAAACTTGAACGTCATGGGAGCGCCGCAGCTCGGGCATGGCGCTTGACGGTCGAACGGATTCTGCGCGCTCACGGACGCCGCGGAGCCTAGCAGCCGCGGGCGCAGAACAGGAGGCCAGAGGCCAGCAGCTTGCGCTCCGTGCCCCGTGGTATGCCGACCCCGTGTCCCTCGGTGGGCGGCTCGTGTCGCCGGTGCTGCTGTTCTCGGTCTTCGTCATCTCGACGACCGGGCTCGTATACCAGCTCATCGCCGGCACCCTCGCCAGCTACGTCCTCGGCGACTCGGTGGCGCAGTTCAGCCTGGTCATCGGGCTCTACCTGTTCGCGATGGGCATCGGGAGCTGGATCTCGAAGTACATCGAGGGCGACCTGCTGGTTCGGTTCGTCCAGATCGAGCTCGGCCTGGCCCTCGCCGGCGGCCTGTCTGCACCGCTGCTCTTCAAGGTCTACGCGAGCTTCGGCGCCTTCAAGCTCGCGCTCTACGGGCTCGTCATCCTCATCGGGACGCTGGTCGGGCTCGAGATCCCGTTGCTCCTGCGCCTGCTCAGGTTCTCGCTCGACCTCAAGGACCTCGTCGCACGCGTGCTGTCCTTCGACTACATCGGCGCGCTCGTCGGCAGCCTCCTTTTCCCGTCGATTCTCCTACCCAGGTTGGGGATCCACCAAACGTCGATCCTGTTCGGCGTCCTCAACGCGCTGGTCGCTCTCCTGGGAACATTCCTCTTCCCGCTGGACCGTGGGACGGCCTTTCGCCTTCGCGGCGGTGCAGTCATCGTCCTCCTCGGGCTCGGTGCGACAGCAACCTGGATCGGCGATATCGTCCGAGCGTCCGAGTCCTTTTACTTCGGCGCACCCATCGTCCACGTGTCGCAGTCCCCCTACCAGCGGGTCGTGATCACGCAGTCGACCCGATCGACCAGGTTGTTTCTCAACGGCAACCTCCAGTTCTCCAGCGACGATGAGTACCGCTACCACGAGGCGCTGGTTCACCCGGCCGTCGCGGCTCTCGGCCGACTCCCTCGGAAGGTTCTCGTGCTCGGTGGTGGCGACGGGCTCGCAGCACGGGAGCTGCTCCGATACGAGGGCATCGAACGCATCGACCTCATCGACCTCGACGGGGCGGTGACCGACCTCTTCAAAACGCTGCCCGTCGCAACCAAGCTGAACCACGACTCCCTTTCCGACTCGCGAGTTCACGTCATCAACGAGGACGCTTTCCGCTGGCTCGACGAGAGCACCGACGTGTGGGATCTCGCGATTGTCGACTTTCCCGATCCCAGCAACTACGCCGTCGGCAAGCTCTACACCGACGCCTTCTACCGCCTTCTGCGCGAGCGCCTCTCGATGCGAGGCCTGGCCGTCGTCCAATCGACGAGTCCGGGATACGCACGACAGACGTTCTGGACCATCGCAACCACGCTGGAGGAGGCCGGCTTCAAGGTCGAGCCGTACCACGCGTACGTCCCGTCATTCGGCGACTGGGGCTTTATCCTGGCCGGCGGTCCAGGTCTGGCCCAACCCACCAAGCTTCTCGTCGAGGCCGGGAAGCTGCGATTCCTCGACGACGAGACGATGGCGGAGCTATTCGTTTTTCCGAAGGACATCGCGCGCATCGAAGCGCCCGTCTCGCGGCTCAATGACCAGAAGCTCGTGCCGATCTACGTCCGCGAATGGGGCGAGTGGTCGAGATGATCTCGACGTCGCGTCGCGCCTTCCTGACGGCGCTCGGATCGGGGTGGGCCGTGCAGCAGCTGGCGCCTGGCGCGAGGACGCCGTCGGGGCGGATCTGCGGCGCCTCACATCAGCTCGGCCACCTCCTCCGAGACCCCCGAAAAGCCCAAGAAACATCAACCTGGGAGCGTTGCGACGTCGTCGTGGTGGGAGGGGGGGTAGCCGGGCTCTCCGCGGCCTGGCGATTCGCGGGGGAGGGCCTGGACGTTCGGTTGCTCGAGCTCGAGCCGACCATCGGCGGAACCAGTGCGGCAGGCTACGAGGGAGTCGTGGCCCACCCGTTGGGCGCCCACTACCTTCCGGTTCCGAACCTCGAGGCACGTGGCGTACTCCGCTTGCTCGACCAGATGGGCGTCCTGCTGCGTTGGGACGCTGCCAATCGGCCCATCTTCGACCCGCGCGTGCTGTGCGCCGCGCCGCAGGAACGCCTCTTTTATCGAGGTTCATGGCATGCAGGGCTCGTCCCGGATGAGGCCCTGAGCGCCGAAGAGCTCGCCGAGCTCGCGCGGTTCACGGCCACGATGGATACCCTTACCGAGCGACGCGGCCGCGACGGGAAGTACGCCTTCGAGATCCCGATGATGGGGTCGTCCAGAGACCCAGAGCTTCTCGCACTCGACCAGATCACGATGGCTCGATGGATGGACGACAACGGCTTCGTGACGCCGTTCGTCCGCTGGTACGTCCGCTACGCGACGCTCGATGACTTCGGTGCCGAGCCCACCGCGGTCAGCGCGTGGGCGGGCCTGCACTACTTCGCCGCCCGCAAGCTGCAAGGCCCCGAGCTCGAAGGAAGCCACTTCCTCGTCTGGCCCGAAGGGAACGGGCGTCTCGTTCGCGCCTTGGCCGACCTTTCCGAGGCCAAGCGCACGACCTCGGCGTTAGTCAGGTGGGTCGAGCCCACGCGAACGGGGGTCGCTGTCGACTGGTTCGACCCCCGGGAAGATCGGGCGTCGCGACTGGAGGCCCGTTGCGTCGTCATCGCGACTCCGGCGTTCGTGGCGCGACGAATCCTGCCGGAGCCCTTCGCAAGACGCCTTCCGTCGCGCACCTCTTCCCCCTGGTTGGTGGCGAATCTCCACGTCAGTAGGCGACGTCAACCGGACCAGGCATGGGATTCGGTGCTCTACGGCGCGGACGGGCTAGGCTACGTCGACGCCTCGCACCAGCTGACGCCACCGCGAGACGACACCGTGTTGACCTACTTCAGAGCCTTCGGGGGGCGTGACGCGAAGGCGACACGGGCGTCGCTTCTGGCCGCTCCCTGGGACAGCCTGGCCTGGGGCGTGATGAACGACCTGCGCCCTGCCCACCCTGAGCTGCGTGAGCAGACAAGCCGGCTGGACATCACGTTGTGGGGTCACGCCATGCCACGACCCGAGCCGGGCTTCCTCGGCGACGACCCGTTCGAGCCCATCACCGACTTGGGCAGTGAGCCCATCGCTTGGGGCCACGCCGACACCTCCGGCATGGCGCTGTTCGAGGAAGCGCAGGCCGCTGGCCTCCGCGCCGCCGAGAGAGCCGCCCACCTCGCCGACATCGACCTCGGCGCAACCTGGCTATGAGCACACACAGCATGGGACCCCGAAAAGCCCTGAAATTTACAACCTGGGAGCGAAAGCGAATCGCCAGTGGAGTTCGCCCCGACGGGGATGACTGGGAGCGAAAGCGAATCGCCAGTGGAGTTCGCCCCGACGGGGATGACTCACCTTTCATGGAAGAAAGCTTGCCGAGGTCATGAGCGCGTTCTCTACTCGTGCCATGCGGACCCGGTTCGCCGGGAAAACAGACGTCGGCCTCCAGCGGGAGCACAACGAGGACAGCCTGCTCGTCATGAGCGACATGCTGGTCGTCGCGGTGGCTGACGGCATGGGAGGCCACCGATCGGGCGACGTCGCGAGCCAGCTTGCGGTGAGCACGTTGCGCGATTTTTTCGAGATCACGGTCCAGAAGGACGCCACCTGGCCCTTCCCTGCGAATCTGGACCTCAGCGACGAGGAGAACTATCTCGTCACCGGCCTTCGCCTATCCAACCGGCGAATCTTCGACCGTTCGCTCAAGGCGATGAACGACTTCGGCATGGGCACGACGGTCGTCGCCGCCATGTTCGACGGCAAGGCGAAGAAGGTGACCGTCGCGCACGTCGGCGACAGCCGCGCTTACCGCATCCGCAACGGCGTGATCACCCAGCTGACGCGCGATCACTCGTTGGTGAGCGACGCGGCTCACATGGCGCCGTGGCTTTCGGCGGAGGAGGTGGCGCAGCTGCCTCCGAACGTCATCACGCGGGCCCTCGGCATTCGCGAAGACGTCGTGGTCGACCTCTTCTCCGAGGCGACGATTGCTGGAGATGTGTATCTGCTCTGCTCCGACGGCCTTTGCGGCACGCTCAGCGACGAACAGATGCGCGACGTCGTCCTGCGACACGACGACCTCGACAAGGCCTGCGCCGAGCTCGTGGACCGCGCGAACTACTTCGGGGGCCCCGACAACATCACGGTGATCCTCTGCTCCATCGACGTCGAGGAGACCGACGCCGCGGCCGACACCGAGAAGGCTCGTCCGAAGCTGGCGCCCCCCCGCGGCCGCGCCGCCCGCGGAGAGGACGACACGCCGCTTCCCGAGGCCGCTACGGACGAGGTGCCCGCGGTGAGAGTCACGAGCCCACTCGCCGACACCGATGCTCCCGTCGAGGACGCAGACACAGAGAGCGTTCGTCGCCCGACCTGAGGCGATCCCTGAAGGGGAACCAAGGATGCCAACACCGAAGGCCAAAGGCCGAGGTGGTGGCACCAGGACCGCGGCGAGGGAGGCTTGCCAACTGAGCTGCGAACGTCGTCAGGCCAGCTGCACTACCGTGTCGCCATCGAGCGGGGTGTCGCGGAGAGCGGCGACCGCGGCGCGCATGACGCGGAACCCGTCGTTCATCGGGAGTGACGCCGCCACTCGCACGTAGTCGGGTCGAAGCTCGGCGATGAGCTCCTTTGCGGCGCGATGGACAACCTGAGTCGCCTCGCCTCGGCGCAGAACCACCGCCGCTCCCATGCGCTCGACCTCTCTGGGGCCTCGTGACGGATCGCGGAACGCGACCGCGCGCTCCACGTCCGGGTCACGCTCGAGCGCATCCTCGACCTCGCGCGCCCACACGGACCTGGCTTTCGTCTCGCGAACGCGATCGGCGATGCCGCCCACGAACCAGAGCTCGCCATGCGCGCCGCGGCGGAGGACATCGAGCGTGGGCTCCCATGCATCGCCAGCATCGAATGCGTCGCGCAGCGCCGATACACCGAGCCCTTCGCGCGCTTTGACCTCGCGCTCGTCGGCGCGAACGACGAGCAGGCCCGGCTCGCCAGGTGCAGCCTTGATGAGGCGGCCTCGCTCGTCGCGTTCCAGCTCCAAGCCCCCGCGGGCAAGGCGCGCGAGAGCGATGGGCGCGCTTCCCGGTAGCGGCTTTCCGAGCGCGCGGTCGGTCTCGCGTGACGGGTTCGCGATGACCAGGCGCGGCGCGGTCGCCGCATAGAACTCCATGACGCCCCCATCGAAGCGGGCCGCGATCGCCGCCGAAGTCTCGGCCCGCGCCCCGCTCCCTGCGAAGAGACGCACGGCGATCGATCGGTCTGCGGGCGACGGCGGCGCGCGAAGAAGCCCGGTGAGGAGGTCACCGGCATAGAACACGACCGTCGCCCCGACCCGACGGATCTCGGCAAGTAGCTCGCGCGCAGCGACGTCGCTCGACGGGGCGAAGAGCGCTTCCGGCGCGACCGTTCCGATCGAGAGACGACAGCCTGCGACGAGCGCGGCGCCGATCGCGACCACCAGCGACGTCGGGTGATGAAGCGGCGAACACGTGTGAACGGTGTCGTCTGGCCCGAGCGCACAGGCTCCCGCGGCGCCCATCGCGCTGAGCGCCCAGCGATGGTTGGTGATGGGGACCGGCATCAGCACCGCGCTCGCATCGCCGCCTCGCGGCGCGCGCAGAAGGATCAGCGCGAGGTCGCGCGCCACGCCGGCATCCGGCCGCATCCCACGTGGCCATTCCACGGCGGCCGGATCGATCGCCTCCATGTCGACAAGGCCGGGCTCCAGCACCCGCCCGCTGCGCGCGCCGCCGAGAACGAGAACCTCCGTGCCGAGGCCAGCACGCAGCGCTGTTGCGCACGCCGGATCGGCCAGCGCGGCGACGATGCTGGCGGCTCGGAACGCGCTTGCGGCCGCAGCTGGATCAGCGTGGTGCGGTGCGACGACCGCGATGGCGCCGAGACGCGAGAGCGCGGTGATGGCACTGAGGAAGCTGGGTCTCGAGCCCATCTGCACGCCGACGCGATCGCCGGGCCGCACGCCGCACGCGACCAGGCCCCGCGCGACGGCGTCAACCCGTCGTTCGGCCGCCCCGAACGAGAAGGCGCGTCCTTGCCAGAGAAAGAAGGTCTGCTCCGGCGCGCGCTTCGCCCGGAGGGCGAGCGCCTGGCTTGCGCTGATCGTCGCCCCGGGATTAAGCGCCGCCAGCTTGCGGTAAACGGGCAGCTGGTACCGAAGCGTACGCGCCGTGTCCGATGCGCTGGTCGCGATGTCGCCCAGCCGACGCCAGCTCCGCTGCACGAGAGCAGTCGCCGCATCACGGAGAAGGTCGGCTTCGGTCTCGATCTCGTCGAGCGCGACCGTACCCGTCGAGCGTCCCACCGACACCGGTCCGCCCTCGATCGCTTCCGGCGCCGGACCTTCGTCATCTCGATGGCGGACCCATGCGGCGACCGTGGGCCACGTCTCCTTGGTGGCGCGCGACCCGACAACCAGCCCGAAGTGCCCGGCCCGCAGCTCGACGAAGGACACGTCGGCTGCTGGCGCGGCGCGAACGATCCCGCGCACTGCCGCGGGTCGCGCCAGGTCGTCGTCGCGCCCGATGAACGCAAGCACTGGGCACGTCAGATCCGCCAGCGTCGCCGATCGTCCGCCCACCACGAACCCGCCGGACAGCATCCGGTTCTGCAGGACGAACTGCTCGACGAAGTCGCGCAGCGCAGGTCCCGGCCACGCGACGAACCCCTCGCCTCCGAGAAAGCGACGACGCGCCTCGCGGCGCTCGAGCGCGCCGCGGTCATGCAGCTTGCGGATGAAGTCGAGGCGCTGCTCGATCTCCTTGCGCGGTGTGATGAGCTTGAAGCCGATCGACGTCAGCTCCGCAGGCAAACCTTCGATGCGATCGAGCAGGCGCGAGACGGCAGGGGCGATGGCGTCGGCCACGACGTCGACCGCCTCGCTTCGTATCCCCGGCAAGCTGCGATGCAGATCGACCGGGCTGCCGAAGGTGATGATGGACGCGAGCCCTGCGCTACGCCGGTACGCCGCCGCCTGATAGGCGAACATGCCGCCCTGCGAGTAGCCGGCCAGGTGGACGTCCCTGCCCGTTTCCTCTCGGACGCGATCGATGGCGTCGCTCACTGCGAGCACGTGGTCGTCGAGGGTGCGGCGCATGCCGCCCTGCGAGCGCTCCGGGGCACCGAAGTCGATCACGAAGGGCGCGATGCCAGCGTCGACCAGGACGCCCACACCCGTGGAATCGGGCGAAACGTCATAGATCTCCGCCGTCAACATCAACGGCGGGATGAGCAGCACCGCTGTCGACGGCGATGTCGGCGTCACCCCATCCGGCAGTGCGTAGCGCCGCAAGGTGGCGTGACGCTGCTCGGCGACGACCACGTAGGGTCGGTTCGACGTCTGCGCGAGCTTGCCGAGACGGATGAGTTCGAGCGCGTTGCGCGCACCCGCCAGCGCTCGTCGCCCAAGCGTGCCCGATGCGTGCCGGTCGCGCCCGTCTGCCACTTCACGGGTCACGTCGCGGCGACTCGCGTCACGCGCTCGAGCGCGGCCGGCCGGGCCCGTCGAGGAACTCAAGGAAGTCGGCGAGCTTCGCGGTGTCGGACACGAGCACGCCGCCCTCGCACGGCTCGGCGATCCCCAGACGGCGTAGACGCGCAAGCATCTCGCTTGCCACGACGAGATCCGCGCCGACCTCGCGCGCCAGGTCTTCGGCGCTGATGCGGATGAATACGCCTTGCTCGGTCAGCTCCCCGAAAGCCTCGGCGTGTCGCGAAAGCGCAAGGAGCACCCGCGCCTTGGGATCGCGATGCAGAAGGATCTCGACCAGCGTGTCGGCCGAGTCGAGCCGACGCGCGAGCTTCTTCACGAGGCGGATCGCGATCTCCGAGTTCTTCGCGATCATCTGCTCGAGCATGCGTGCGCCGATGACCAGGCAGCGCGTCGTCTCGACGACGGTCGCGGTGGCAGAGCGCGGTTTGCCGTTCAAGATGGCCATCTCACCGAGGAACTCGCCGGTGCCCAGCACCGCGAGGACCTTCTGCTGCCCAGCGACCTCCTTGGAGATCCGAACGGCGCCGGATTGGATGACGAACATGACGTCGCCGGGGTCGCCCTCTCGGAAGAGAACCTCTCCGGGCGCGTACTCCTGACCCAGGCTCGAATACGAGTCGCGCATGCCCCTCGCCCTGGAGGGTAGCTCCGCGACCGCTCTGCTCGGGACCAAAATACGGGAGAGCCCCGAGCGGCCGTCGCGGGCCGTCGGGGCTCGAGGTCGCAGGCGGGCCGCCCGATCGAGCGGCCCCTCGCTGCGGAACAGCCTCACATGTCGAAGTCGCCCATGCCGCCCATGCCGCCCATCCCGCCCATGCCGCCCATCCCGCCCATCCCGCCGCCACCACCGCCACCGCCTGCCGAAGCCTTCTCCTTCTTCGGCTTCTCGGCGATGAGCGCCTCCGTGGTGAGCATCATCGACGCGACGCTCGCCGCGTTGAGCAGCGCGTGGTGGACGACCTTGGCCGGGTCGATGACGCCGTTGGCGAGGAGGTCCTCGTAAGCGTCGGTGCGCGCGTTGTAGCCGAAGCCACCGGTCTGCTGGCGGACCTTGTCGACGACGACCGAACCCTCGACGCCGGCGTTGGCAACGATCTGACGGATCGGCGCTTCGCAGGCCTTCTTTATGACGTTCACGCCAAAATCGCGCTCGTCGTTGAACTTCAGCGACTCCAGCACCGCCGACGCGCGGAGGAGCGCGACGCCGCCGCCGGGGACGATGCCTTCTTCGACGGCCGCGCGGGTCGCGTTGAGGGCGTCCTCGACGCGGGCCTTCTTCTCCTTCATCTCGGTCTCGGTTGCGGCGCCGACCTTCACGACGGCTACGCCGCCGGCGAGCTTGGCGAGGCGCTCCTGGAGCTTCTCGCGGTCATAGTCGCTAGTGGTGTCCGCAACCTGCTTGCGGATCGCCTCGACGCGACCCTTGATGGCGGCGGCATCGCCCGCGCCGTCGATGATGGTCGTGTTGTCCTTGTCGATCTCGATACGCTTGGCGGTGCCGAGGTCCTTCAGTGTCGCCGAGTCGAGCTTCTGACCCAGGTCCTCCATGAAGGGGGTCGCACCCGTGAGGATCGCGATGTCCTTGAGCATCTCCTTGCGACGATCACCGAAGCCGGGCGCCTTGACGGCAGCGACCTTGAGCGCGCCGCGCAGCTTGTTCACGACCAGCGTCGCGAGTGCTTCGCCGTCGAGGTCCTCGGCGAGGATGAGCAGCTCGCGGCCACCACGGGCGACCTGCTCGAGGATCGGCAGGATGTCCGCCATGCTCGAGATCTTCTTTTCGTAGACGAGGATGAGCGGGTTGGTGAGGATCACCTTCATCTTCTCGGTGTCGGTCACGAAGTACGGCGAGACGTAGCCGCGGTCGAACTGCATGCCTTCGACGACCTCGAGCTCGGTCGTCATGCCCTTGTTCTCTTCGACTGTGATGACGCCCTCCTTGCCGACCTTCTCCATCGCCTCGGCGAGGATCTCGCCGATCTGCGAGTCGCCGTTGGCGCTGATGGTGGCGACCTGGGCGATCTGCTCCTTGTCCTTGGTGGGCTTGGCGGTCTTCTTGACCTCCTCTAGGACGGCCGCGACGGCCGCGTCGATGCCGCGCTTGAGGCTCATCGGGTTGTGGCCGGCCTCGACGAGGCGGAGGCCTTCACGGAAGATGGACTGCGCCAGCACGGTCGCCGTGGTGGTGCCGTCGCCAGCCTTGTCGCTCGTCTTCGAAGCGACTTCGCGCACCATCTGGGCGCCCATGTTCTCGAGCTTGGAGTGCAGCTCGATCTCCTTGGCGACGGTCACGCCGTCCTTGGTGATAACGGGTGAGCCCCAGGACTTCTCGATGACGACGTTGCGGCCCTTGGGGCCGAGGGTGACCTTGACGGCGTCGGCGAGGGCGTCGACCCCGCGGAGGATCGAGGTGCGTGCGCTGCGGCTGTAGACGATCTGCTTGGCGGCCATGTGGCGTCTCCTGCTTCTTCGCGAATGTGACCCGGCGAAACCCAGTGCGAGCGGGCGATCAGCTCTCGACGCCGAGAACGTCGCTTTCCTTCAAGAGGACGAGCTCTTCGCCGTCCACCTTGACGTCGCTGAACTGGTACTTGCCAAGCAGAACGACGTCGCCGACCTTGAGTTCGAGCGGGCGGAGCGAGCCGTTCTTCAGGATTTTGCCGCTCCCTACCGCCAGCACCTTGGCGCGCGACGCCTTCTCCTGGGCGGCATCGGGGATGAAGAGCCCACCCGCGGTCTTTTTCTCAGCATCGAGGCGCTTGACAAGGACCCGATCGAACATCGGCCTGAACTTCATCGCTTCCGTCTCCATCGATTTGGCACTCTCGACGTGAGGTGGCTAAACCGGGCCGAAACCTAATACGAAGCCTTGGAGCGTCAAGGGCTGCTTGCCCACCGACCTGCGATTCGTGCCGCCTGGCAGTCGGAAAACGAGAGCGCCAGGGCCACCACGGAGCGCCCCGCGCGGCACGGGACGGCAGCTCCTGGCGTGGAACGTGTTTCAAAGGTCGCCTGGTCGGTGAAACGCAAGAAGCCCCTCATCCGGAGATGAAGGGCTTCTTGCGGAGTTAGGGACTTTGCGATCCCAGCGGGAATCGAACCCGCGTTACCGGCGTGAGAGGCCGATGTCCTAACCGCTAGACGATGGGACCAGACCTACTTCGAGAAGCGAGCCGCAAGCTCTCACACGAGAGGCTCGTTGGTGGCGGACGGGACCAGACCTGGGTCTGGAGTGCCCTCACCGGCTGGGGGACAAGGATTCGAACCTTGATAGCAAGAGTCAGAGTCTTGCGTCCTGCCATTAGACGATCCCCCAAGGACCGTCGTGGGAGGCTGTTAGACCCCGCCAAGGACGGGCGAACACTACTCGGGCAGACTTTGATGTCAAGGGTCTCTCGGCAGAGTAATCGCGAAGCAGGTCCCTCGACCCATCTCCGAGCTGCACTCGACCCGCCCGCCGTGGCCCTCGACCACCGCTTTCACGATGGCCAGGCCCAGGCCCGTCCCGCCGCGATCGGGGTCCGTCGTGAAGAATCGCTCGAAGATCCGGGGGAGGATCGCCGGGGGAACACCCGGCCCGCTGTCCCGAACCTCGATGCGCACATCGCTCGAGCCCCCTCCGGAGATCACGATTCGCACCTCGCTGCCGGCGGGCGCCACCTTGAGGGCGTTGTCGACCAGGTTGCCGAGGGCGATCTCCAGATCGGCCTCACGCCCGGTGACGGTTGGTCTCGCACCTGGCTTCACCTCCACCACGACGTCCTGGTCGACCGAACGCGATCGGTCGGCAACGACCGCCGCCAGCTCAGCGAAATCGACGCGCGTGTGGGGGTCACGGGCGGCCTCGATCCGCGAAAGTAGGAGCAAGCGGGAGACCAGGCGGTCGAGGCGCTCGACGTCGAGCTCGATGTTGCGGAGGAACCGGCCGCGCGCTTCGGGATCGTCGGCGGCGCCTTCGCTGAGTAGCTCGCTCGCCCCGCGGATCGAGGTGAGCGGCGATTTGAACTCGTGCGCCACGTCGGCCGCCAGCTCGGAGACCGAACGGTGGCGCTCGTCGAGGCGGACCTTCATCGCGGCGAACGCCACGGCGAGCTCGCGGACCTCGCCGCTGCCGCCGATCGGCACCTCGACGTGCAGCTCGCCGCTGGCGATCCGCTTGGCAGCGCGCGACAAGCGCGACAGCGGACGCGAAACGCTGAACGCGAGGCCGAGCACGAGGGCTGCCGTGAAGAGGAAGGCCACGGCAAGCACACGAACCAGCCCGGATCGGATGCGGTAAAGCTCGACGAGGACCGGCTGGGTCGAGCGCGTGACGTAGACGACGCCCTCGATCTGCCCGCGCGAACGCACCGGCTCCGCCAGGAAGAGGATCACGCCGGGGTCGCGGTCGCGGACGCGCGTGCGTCGTGATGGATCTCCGCGCAGCGCCTCGCGGACCTCGACCCGATCCGGAACGTCCGGCCACTTCTCGTCCGGCGGCGTGACCTCGCGGCGCCGACTTTCCGTTCCAGGAAGCGGGATCATCGACGGGGCGGCCTCCTCCGGCCCTTCCGGAGGCCCTCCCTCGTGCGAGTCGGCGACGACGCGACCCTCGGCGTCGAGGAGACGGACCCGCGTGCGCGTCGTGCGCGCGGCGGCACGCAGCAGGCGGGCGTTCTCGGGCCAGGCAAGAATGTCGGCCGACGGATCCTCCGCCTCCATCAGCTCGCTCTCGAGGTGCGCCCGCACCAGCGTGGCCTGGTTGCGCATGTCGCGCTCCAGCGCCTCGAGCAGCTGACGCTCGACCAGCCGCGCCAGCTCGATGCCAGCGACTGGTACCAGCACCACGACGAGGTGCAGCGCGAGAAGGCGTACACTCAGGCGCCCGAGGAAGCGACCGACCAGCCGGTAGGCGCGAACGGGGATCGATGGGCGGACCAGCTCCGCCGCGCTCACGACGCGCCCGGCAGCTCGGCGGCCTTGTAACCGACGCCATGTACGGTCGCGACCGGGTCGACGCCGCTCGCGCGGAACTTCGCGCGGATGCGACGCACGTGGGTGTCGATCGTGCGTTCGGTGACGAGGTTGTCGTAGCGGTAGGCCCGCTGCATCAGGATCGCGCGCGAATAGACGATCCCGGGGCGCTCCAGCAGTGTGGCCAGAACTCCGAGCTCGGTCGGCGTCAGCGGCACGAGCACGCCCGCTGACCGGCACTCGTGACGATCGAGATCGATCTCGACCCCGCCATGTTTGAGGAGTCGTCGCGCCGGGGAGGCCTCGGCTGGCGGGTCGACCCGGCGGAGCAGCGCGCGCACCCGGGCCACCAGCTCGCGGGGCGAGAAGGGCTTCACCAGGTAATCGTCGCCCCCCAGCTCGAGACCCAGGATCCGGTCGATCTCCTCGGCGCGAGCCGAAAGAAAGAGGATTGGGGTGCGGCTCGTGGCCCTCAGGCGGCGACACACCTCCAGGCCGTCGATCCCCGGAAGCATGACGTCGAGGACGACCACGTCGATCCCGCCGGAGGCCAGCCGCTCCAGCGCGGCGTCCCCGTCACCGACCTCGGTGACGACGAATCCCTCGCGGCGCAGGGCGTAGGCGACCACCTCGCGGATGCGAGCCTCGTCGTCGACCACCAAGACATGACGGCTCATGACGCTCTCGTTGGCTGCGCATAGCACGACCTCATCGAAGCGCGGGCGAGACGACGCGTCCGAGGAGGATCGGCGGAACGTCGGTGGCGACGATGTGGCAAGCCCGTATCCTGCTGCCCATCGTGCTTGCCCGGGTGCCGGAGCCTTTTGATCTCGTATCGCTGCCGTGGGAGTCGCAGGGAGGGCGGTGGTCGCTGTCGGTCTGCCTCCGTGCGACCTTCTCGATCGCCCACCAAGCGGCGTGCGAACCGCTCGAGCCCATGTCGCTGACGCACACCGTCGACGGCTCATGGGACGAAGCGCAGGACAAGCTGCAGCGGCTCGCCGACCACGCGCCGTTCAAGCCACGCGCCGACATCCTCGTGGTGGGTCACGCGTACGCGCCGTGGCAGTCGCCCGTTCGCGGCGTGGTTGCGCGCGTCCGGGTCGGCGAAGTCTCCAAGGCGGTCCGTGTCACCGGCGATCGCGTCTGGCGCTGGGTCTCGGGGCAGTGGCAGGTGAGCGCGCCGAAGCCATTCACGAAGATGGCGCTTCGATGGGAAGGCGCGAACAAGTCGGCCGAGGTGCCGGTCGGGATCGATCCGGGATCGCCCCCGGTCGACGGCTCGTTCGCCGCACCGACATTCGAGGCGGTCGCCACTGGCAGAATGCCTGGTCTCGGTCCGATTCCCCCCGGCTGGCCGCAGCGCTACGGGCTGGTCGACGAGGCAGCGCTGGAATGGGCGCTCGGTTTCGCTGGGGGTGGCATGGTTCCCGGCGGTCCCCCGCCGCGGTTTCCATTCCAGTTCTTCAACGTGGCGCCGCCCGATCAGCAGCTCGACGTCCTGCGACCCGGCACACCGCTGGTGCTCGAGCACCTGTCGATCGAGCACCCCATGGTGGCCACGCATCTGCCGTCGATTCGCCCGCGCGTGCATCGACTCGCCGCGGGTGGCCGACGTGCCGAGGTGGCGTTGCGTTGCGACACCCTGTGGATCGACACCGACCGCAACGCGATCACGTTGCTGTGGCGCGGGCTCGTGGACATCGACGGCCCGCGCGACCAGCCCGAGCTGGCGATCACCGTCGAGGGGGATGGGCGGGGGCGCGGCGCGCCGGCATCCGGCGCGAAGCCGCCGAGCCGCCTCGAGCAGACGCAAGACGTCCCCGTGGTGGCCGTCGATCGCGCGATGGCCGCGCTCCCGTTCGGCGGAAACGACGACATGACCTCCGGGCTCGCCGACGAAGGCTCGACCGCCATCGATACCTCGCCCCCTTCACGCATCGACACGCCACCTCCCGCGAGAATCGATTCGGCGTCCCCCGCGCGGCTGTCGAGCACTCCGTCGCCGTCCAGGATCGGTGCTCCCCTGCCCCCACCCCGCCTCTCGTTGCCGTCCACGCCGGAGGGCGTGGTCCCCGACAAGCCGCAGAGCCTGAACCCCGCACCGGTCGTCCCGCCGCCACCGCCCGCGCCGACCGATCCCGAGACGATCGACCTTCGGGGCAGCGCGAAAATCGCCGCGGCGCTGGCCCG
>Ga0105046_10001942_pt1 | contig 32336 bp, 30 predicted proteins | sample MAT03_FD_78385 | JGI IMG/M metagenome (GOLD analysis project Ga0105046, IMG submission 78385) | Freshwater microbial communities from Lake Fryxell liftoff mats and glacier meltwater in Antarctica - MAT-03 (megahit assembly) | ecosystem: Environmental > Aquatic > Freshwater > Ice > Liftoff...
ATCTCCACGGTTCGTTGCTCCCGAAAAATCCGAAGCTGGCGGACTGGCTGATCGAAGCTGGATTGAATCGACGACACGGAGTCGCAACGTTGCCGGCATTGGACGATCGGTTCGAGATGGCCGCTCACGCTTCCGCGGTCGAGCGAGCGGTCAAAACGCGCTGAATTGTCCGCAGTTCAACAACTATCGCGTGCTACACTGAATTCATCCCCGCATGTGACGACCGATATCCCGCTTGTACGGCCGCCCGCGTGGCGGAGATGGATATCTGCTGCACAATCGCACGTGGTCGCTGAAGAAGCGTCGAGGGCTGACGACTCCTGATGGCTCGGTTCTTTTTCGCCACGATGATGATCTTTGCCGCACTTGCTCAGGCGACGATTTTGCCGTCGCTCGATGTACTGGAAGTCCTTCCGGACGTCACACTCGTACTTCTATTGGTATGGAGTGCGTTGCGCGGAGTGCCAGAAGGTTTGATCTGGGCATTCGGCCTCGGCCTCTTTATCGACATACTCGCACTCGATCCACTTGGAACGAATGCGCTGGCGTTGCTTGGGGTCGCGCTGTTGGGAGGGCTGGCCAGTCGCCGGTTTTTTCACAGCACGTTGGTTATCCCGATTCTCCTGGCGGTGGTAGCGACCATCGTTCACGCGTTAGTCTTGCTCTTGCTCCGTGGGGGAGATGGTGCCGGTCTTCCGATTTCGTCCGTGTTCCGGCTCATTTTTCTTCAGGCGCTGCTCAACTCGATATTCGTTCCGCCGCTCTACCTCATTGCAGGGTGGATGGAGCGCAGAATGGTAAACAGCCATGTTTAAGCGCAAAAAGCGCATGCAATTTGATCCTCCGGGCGGCAAAAGCAAGGGCCGGAAGTCCGGACGCCCCCGTCGTGTTGATCAGATCTTTCTGACCCGGCGCGTCTTGATGGTCAAAGGGGTCGTCATTGCCGGGTTCGCCACGCTTGCCGCGCGTCTTGCGCAGATGCAGTTGCTGCACGGTGAGGAGTACACCCAACAGGCGAAGGGCAACGTCGTCTCCTGGAAGGAGCGCAAACCGATCCGCGGATTGATCATGGATCGAAGCGGCCGGATTCTGGCAGAAAACAAGCGATCCTGGGAAGTGCAGTTGCTGATGCAGGAACTGCCCGGCCGCGACACTCCGGAATTCGAGGAAGTTCGCAATCGGCTGATTACCGCGCTGGGACTGCCGCAGTGTCTAATGATTAACCCCCAGGCGGTCCCGAAAGACACGGAAACCACGGTCTACACTCGTGTGGCACGTTTGCTTGGTGATACCGCTCCATCTGATATCCAGGATCGCATTGATTACATCAATGCCTCGGCAAAGTACAACTACGTTGTACTGGCGCGGAGGGAATTGACCGCCGATCAGGCTGCGCTCATTACCGGCGCATTGCCTGAACTCCCTGGTGTTCAGGTGGTCAATTACTTCGACTATCTCGTTCGCAACTTCCGCTTCACCGAGACCCCCGTTTCTGTCAAACGCGATGTCACCCGTGATGTGGCGCTCAAACTCGAAGCGAACCGGTTGTACATGCCAGGCGTGGTGCTGGATGACACGGTTCTGACCCGACATTACCCTGGCGGACCGGTTATGTCCCATATCCTCGGGTATGTCGGCAAAATTCAGGATGGCGACCTCAATTCCGATGAGAACATTCTCCGGAAAGAGGGTACCCGCACCTACTATCGCGTCTATCAACCAGATGACTACATCGGGCAGACCGGGATCGAACGACACCTCGAAGAGTTGCTTCGGGGATCAAAGGGCGGCGCTTTTTACGAACGGGACGCAAATGGTGTGGAACTCCGTGAACTTGCCGGTACCACTCCGGCCGTGCCCGGAAAGAACCTCAAACTGACCATCGACCTTGAACTGCAATCAGCCATCAGCACTGCCCTCGCCGAAGGAATCGCGCTCTCGACCCAGGACCGCAAGGCGAAGGCGTCTCCGGAGAAACCAGCGAAGGCGTGTCGTGGTGGCGCAGTCGTCATGCTCTCACCCAAAACGGGTGAGGTGAATGCGCTGGTAAGCTATCCGAACTACGACAACCAGCTCTTCATCGACGGACTTTCGGAATTAAAGGCACGTGAGTACGGGTTGGTCGATAGTCCGAAAGTCGCGGCGGCCAAAGCGGAAGCGGCGGCAAAGGATGAGGTTTACATCGCCCCGCAGGTCGATGACATTACCGATCCGTTGACGGACCGGGCATATGCTGGTGCGTACGCACCAGGATCGACCCTCAAACTCTTCATCGCACTTGCGGGATTGCGAGAAAAAGTCATCACTGGCGATACGCAATTCAACTGCACGGGTGCGATTCAGGTACCGCACACCTGGAATGAGGCCGACGGCAATTACTACTACTGCTGGATTCGCACCGCGGGAACCGGAAAGCACGGGCCGGTCAATGTGGTCGATGCGATCACCGGTTCCTGCGATATTTTCTTCTACAACACCGGCGTGCCGCGACAAAAACCCGAGGGCGCCTCGTTGTATCTCCACTATTACGATTACAACTTCGCGACCAAACAGTTGGGAGAGGTTCACGACTTCGAAGGTCTTGGCATCGAGAAGATTCACAAGAATCTAAGCAAGCGGTTCTGGTTCGGTGCTCCGACCGGAATCGATCTTCCCTTCGAGCGTGGCGGGATCGTGCCGAACCAGGAGTGGAAGAGTAAAACGTTGGACGACGGGTGGTCGTCGGGAGATACGATCAATACCTCGATTGGACAGGGGTATTTCGAGTCTTCGCCCCTGCAGATTGCGGTCAATACCGCCGCGATCGCCAATGGCGGCCTGATTCTTCGCCCGCGGTTGGTACATTCGATCGTTGACGACAAGGCCGACGATGTTCAGAAGTTCAAAGCCGAGAAGCTGAGACGGGTCACCATCGAAGACGATCATCTGGCCCTGGTACGCGAAGGTATGCGGAGGGTGGTGCACGATTCGACGGGAACCGCACATCATTCGCTCGATCCAGAAACAGGCAGTCAGATCACAAAATGGCCCCTCACCAATCCTGAGGGCCAGGAAGCGATCATCATCGCCGGTAAAACCGGCACCGCTGAAATTGGTGAGGTATATGAGGACGGAACCTATAGCGAGGCCCACGCCTGGTTTACCTGTTATGCACCGATGGATGATCCTGAAGTAGTGCTGACAATCTTCCTCGAGCGTGGTGGTGAAGGTGCGACCTATGCGGTTCCGATCGCCGACAAGGCGCTTCGGGCCTACTTCGAGATGACTGGTCGGCGACCGCGCGGGGCAGTGCTGCGCGAAGACAAGCAACCAATCGACGAACGCAACCCGAAACCAGATGGTTCAACAACGGCAACGGGAACTCCGACGGCGGAAACAGAGGCATAACGTGAGTAGTGCAGGCGGGATTGGTTACGAATTGCATCATGTCGGCATCGTCGTTGCCGATATCGGAAGCGCGGCCGCGAAATACGCCGCGCTGGGTTTCCCCGGCGGTGATCGATTCGAAATGACGGAGCAGGGGGTGATTGCAGTCACGTACCACACCGGTCACGGCTATGTTGAACTGATCCAACCGACCAATCCCGATGGTGCGATTGCCAAATACCTGGCCAAACGTGGCGAGGGTATGCATCACGTCGCATATCGCGTGGCTGATCTCGAAGGAACACTCGCCCGCCTTGCCGTTGAAGGCATTCGCCTGATCGATACCGCGCCCAGAAAGGGTGCGCACGGTTGGAGAATCGCGTTCGTGCATCCGGAATCGTGCAACGGGGTGTTGACGGAACTCGTCGATGACCGCCCCTCCTGACGAAGCCGCTCCGGCATGCGATCCTGTTCGTCGTTGAGTTGAGATGGCGAACCCGAAACTTTTGCGGATTCGTGACGTCTTACCACGAGAATCGAGCATGACGTGTGTGTTGGGGGCGTGAAGCGTCAGTCCCCCATTGGCAGGGGTTCATCATGACCGACACGAAGAAGAGACCTGCACAGAAGGCGATTCGAACGGATTCCGGAATCCAAATCGAACCGGTGTATCGGGTCCCGCAGGAACCATCGAGTTCGCCAGATCCCGGAGAGTACCCGTACACCCGCGGGATCTATCCGACCATGTATCGTGGCCGCAAGTGGACAATGCGGCAATACGCCGGTTTCTCCAGCGCGGAAGAGAGCAACCGTCGGTACAAGTTGTTGCTCGAACGCGGTCAGACCGGGTTGAGCGTCGCGTTCGACCTGCCAACCCAACTCGGGATGGATTCGGACGACGAGCGTGCGTTTGGAGAGGTCGGGCGGGTCGGGGTACCGATCAGCACCCTCGACGATATGCGGCGGCTCTTTGATGGGATCGATCAGGCTGGTGTCACCACCTCGATGACGATCAACGCGCCTGCCTCGATTCTGCTCTTGATGTATCAAATCGTGGCGGAAGAGCGGGGAGCCAATACGAGCGCGCTCGGTGGGACGATTCAGAACGACATACTGAAGGAATATGCGGCCCGAGGTACCTACATCTTTCCTCCGCGTCCATCAATGCGGCTCATCACCGATACCTTTGCCTATTGCCAGGAGAATTTGCCCTCCTGGAATACGATTTCCATCTCGGGCTACCACATCCGGGAGGCAGGCAGTTCCGCTGCGCAGGAGATTGCCTTCACATTGGCGAATGCGATTGCATACGTCGATGCGTCGATCGCGGTCGGGCTTCATGTGGATGAGTTCGCACCCCGGCTGAGCTTCTTTTTCTCATGCCACAACCGCTTTTTCGAGGAGGCCGCGAAGTTCCGGGCCGCGCGCCGGATGTGGGCGAAGATCATGCAGGAGCGCTTTGGCGCCTCCGATCCGAAGTCACTGACCATGCGTTTTCACACGCAAACCGGCGGTGTTACGTTAACGGCGCAACAGCCGCTTAACAACGTGGTGCGTGTCGCCTACCAGGCGATGTCCGCGGTGCTCGGCGGAACGCAATCGCTGCACACGAATGGCTATGACGAGGCGCTGGCACTTCCGACACAGGAGGCGGCATCGCTCGCGCTACGCACCCAGCAGATTCTGGCAGAAGAGACCGGAGTCGCCGATACCGCTGATCCGCTCGCCGGTTCCTATTTCGTCGAGCGCCTGACTGATGAACTGGAGGCGAAGGCGAACGAGTGGATCGCGCAGGTTGAAGAGCATGGCGGCGCCGTCTCTGCAATTGAAGCCGGATTTGTACAGGCGGCGATTTCGGAAAATGCCTACCAGCGTGAACTTGCCCGCGAGATCAATGACGAGGTAGTGGTTGGAGTCAACAAATACGCAGAAGCGGAGACGGTAAAGGTGCCGATCCAGAAGATCGACCTCGCCGCGACGACTCGCCAGATCGATCGGACGACCGCATACAAGTCAGCACAGAATAGATCCGCGGTAGACCGCGAACTCGAGCGGGTTCGAGCTGCAGCGGTGGGTACCGACAACCTTCTGCCGATCATGAAGGAAGCGCTCATCGCGGGGGCGACCCTAGGGCAGGTCGCGAACACTCTTCGCAGTGTTTTTGGCGAGCATACCGCCAGATAAATTCGTGCAGACCGCACATCGGCTCGAGTGTACAGGTGCCGAGTTCGTGTTGGTGGCGTTTAACGGGCAGATTGGCGATCGAAAATGCTTCATGACCGAAGGATGAGCACAACCAGGGCGACTGGGACTGAAGCCAACAACGGCAGAATGACGGTAACTGGAGTGAAGAATCGGAGTCGCCGTTGTTGAACTGTTTCGCGGCGGAAGGCGATTGCGGGAAGGTAGATCATCAAACCGTAGACGAATACCCAGAAGCCCATTCCCAGGAGCATTTGCGGTCCAAAAGAAACCGTTTCCGCCAGGGTCCCCGTGATGCCAAACAGCAGGAGCGCGAGCGACGGTCGAATGTCGTAGCGGCTCATCAGCCATGACCAGACGATGAACATGGGCACGAAGATGATCACACTATGGCCAAAGACCACCTCGAAGTAATTCGTTGATGCCGTCACCATGACTTCGCCGCGGTCGACGCCAAAGAGTGGACCGAGATTCGACATCGCGGTGGTAACGACCTCCTCGAGCAGAGCCAGAACCGTGGCTACGAGTACGAACTGAACTCGCGGAGAAGCGGGAATCCGATGGATCGCGGCGGTAAGTGCTGCCTGATACCGGTACATCAGACCCCCCGCCAGCACAACCCAGAAGAGGATGATGCCCCACGTCATTCCGATGATCGCGCGGCCAGTGTGGTCGTTCCGGAAAGCGATCGACAGCAGCGAAATGAAGAGCAAGCCTTCGATCGCGCAGAGCCTGAGGATCCATTTTGTTATCACCGGGGAGTTCCCTCATCGAAACAATCACCAATACATTTATTGTTGTGAGATTTGATCAATCGGTTCAGTGGGATCAGTCGTTGCAACCTTGCCACGCGCGTCAGTTGAGCTTCACAACTAGCGGACGTTCTTCAACTAAACTGATCCTATTGAGGTTGGCGTGACCCGAAAGCGGGAGGGAGCAGAACGTGACCGCGGTAGAAAAACAGGCTTCCAAGGCGGAGCGCCTGGCAGAATTACGATCCAGTACGGCTGCGCAACATGTTGCTGCGGCGGAAAAGCAGGCAAAGCGAGGCAAACGGGGTGCACGAGAACGGGTGCTCGCCATTCTGGATGAGGGTTCCTTCAGCGAACTCGATCCCTTCGTTCAGCACCGGGCAACGCTCTTCGGAATGGACAACAGCCATCCATTCGGTGATGGCGTTGTGACGGGGTTCGGCACGATCGATGGCCGCACCGTCGGTGTCTTCTCACAGGACTTCACAATCTTCGGCGGATCTCTCGGAGAAGCCTATGCCGAAAAGATGGTCAAGTTAATGGATCTGGCCGAGCGTTACGGTTGCCCGATCATCGGGATAAACGACTCTGCGGGCGCTCGCATTCAGGAAGGTGTCGAAGGACTTGCTGGATATGGCGAAGTCTTCTTCCGCAATGTGCGGGCATCAGGCGTCATTCCACAGATCTCGATCATCGCGGGTCCATGTGCCGGCGGCGCTGTTTACTCCCCGGCGATGACCGATTTCACCTTCATGGTTGAAGGCACCAGTCAGATGTTTATCACCGGGCCGGATGTAATCAGGACGGTCACCGGAGAGACGGTTACACACGAGCAACTTGGTGGGGCCGATACGCACACCCGTGTAACTGGAGTGGCACATTTTTCCGCCCGCACCGAAGAGGAACTCTACGAGCAGGTGCAGCGGCTACTGGCCTTCCTGCCGTCGAATAACCTGGATGACGCCCCCCGGTTCGAGCCCGAAGACGATCCTGCGCGGGAATCGGCACTCCTCGACACATTGGTGCCGGAGATTTCAACCAAACCGTACGATATGCATGCTGTCATTAATGAGATCGTCGACGATGGCGATTTCATGGAGGTCCAGCCTGCCCACGCCGGCAACATCCTCATCGGATTTGCCCGGCTCGATGGTTACACGGTCGGTATCGTGGCGAATCAACCACGTGTTCTTGCCGGTACGCTGGATATCGATGCAAGTATCAAAGGAGCGCGTTTTGTGCGCTTCTGTGATGCCTTCAACATCCCGCTTGTCGTGCTGGAAGACGTGCCGGGATTTCTCCCCGGCACCGAGCAGGAATTCCGCGGGATCATCCGTCACGGATCCAAATTGCTCTACGCATTTGCCGAAGCAACGGTGCCCAAGGTGACGGTGATCACCCGAAAGGCCTACGGCGGAGCCTACGTGGTCATGAACTCGAAGCACATCGGTGCAGACTTCAACGTTGCCTGGCCGACCGCCGAGATCGCGGTCATGGGGCACGATGCCGCCGTCAACCTGCTCTTCCGGAAGGATCTTGCGCAATCGGCGGAACCAGCGGTGCTCAAGGCAAAACTCAATGCAGAGTATGAGCACCTCTTTGCCAGTCCATTCCAGGCGGCTTCGCGCGGTTACATCGATGATGTCATCGAACCACGGACAACGCGCCCCTGGTTGATCAGGGCATTGCGGCTGGCGAGAAATAAACGAGTGAATACTCCCGCTCGCAAGCATGGGAATATTCCACTATGAGCGACCAGAGCAAGAACGGCTCGCAGGAAGAGAAACCGCCGCTCCGTTTCACCATTGCGCCCGAGCCGAAGGGTGACGAGGGCGAGGCATTGATCGCCGCGATCACGGTCTACCTGAGTGTTACGAATCAGCACGTGGCCCTTGATGGAGAAACTTCCCCGGTGTCACGGTGGGGTTCGGCCGGCAGGAGATCAGGAAATCGCGGTTTGGACGACGAAAAACAGATGGGTTGGGGGCGACGAGGTGCAGGTTGGCCGTAGTCAGTCGGAGTGGAACATGTCGGCAAACGGTAATGAACGACGTCGGGCGCGCGAACTCGGAATTCAGATCGGACCGCTGCAAACCGGAAAGTGGAACGCGATCACGGACGTTCCGGGTGTGCGGGTCGGGCATACTACACTGATCTCCGGAAATGGAGCGTTGGAGGTTGGCAAGGGGCCGGTACGGACCGGTGTGACCGTGATCCACCCGCACGAGGGGAATGTGGGTGTCGATCCTATTTTTGCCGGATATCACCAACTTAACGGCAACGGCGAAATGACTGGTGTGGCGTGGATCGAGGAGGCGGGACTGCTCTCCACGCCGATCGCGATCACCAATACCCACAGTGTTGGCGTCGTGCGCGATGCGATGATCGCCTACGAAGTGCGCAAACGCGATGCGCTGGAGGTCTACTGGAGTTTGCCAGTCGTTGCCGAAACGTACGACGGCTGGCTGAACGATATCAACGGTTTTCACGTCAAACCAGAGCACGTCTTTTCCGCCCTCGATTCGGCGTCGTCAGGACCTGTGGTGGAAGGCTGCGTCGGCGGCGGTACAGGGATGAACTGCCACGATTTCAAAGGTGGAATCGGCACCTCGTCACGGAGGTTGTCGGAAGAGGCTGGCGGTTGGACCGTTGGTGTGCTCGTGCAGGCGAACTATGGTCGCCGTTATCTCCTGAGTGTGGACGGGGTACCCGTGGGGCGGGAAATTCCAATTTCCGAGGTTCCCGATCCCAGAACCAATCCGCAGGGAGATGGTTCGATCATCATCATCGTTGCAACCGACGCGCCTTTGCTGCCGAACCAATGCAAACGGCTTGCCCAACGGGCGACGGTCGGGTTGGCAAGAATCGGTGGCAATGGGGACAACGGTAGCGGCGATCTCTTTCTCGCATTCTCGACCGGAAATCGGGGAATGGAGGTCGCGTCGACAAGAGAGCCATCCCCGGTACGATGGTTCCGGAACAACACGATCAGCGACTTGTTCGAAGCGACGGTCGATGCAACTCAGGAGGCGATTCTCAATGCGCTGTGCATGGCGACCACGACCACTGGAATCGAGGAGAGAACTTCGCACGCGATCCCGCTCGACCGCTTACAGGAGGTCATGCAGAAGTACGGTCGTCTGCATTAGTAATTCGGATTCGGATTCGGCGGTTGGGTCCCTCGATGTTCCGCAAGAGAGGGTCTCATCCATCAATTGGGACCGAGGTCACTGTACGGGAAAGCGGAACCACGGTATGCTGAATATCCCCGCAAGACCTACTCGATCCGCTCAATTCGCTTGTTGCGTTGAATCTCCGCCCGATGCACCTTTCAGATTTCGGGACATTCGTACTTCGGGCGGGTTAGACTGAATTCATCACCCATTGACAACCCAATGGGAGGGTTTATGTGCGCGAGATGGGGGTGGCGAGCAATCGCCTCCCTCGTTTTGCTTAACGATCTGTTAGCTATCAGCTATCCGCGAACAGCCAACAGTAGTCAGAAACCCACAACGCAGTGTGCTAAAGACGAGAATTCCATGAGGGGGCGAATGGCCACCACAAAGTTGACAAACAATATTTTGTAGCTGGTAGCTGGTAGCTGGTAGCTGGTAGCTGGTAGCTGGTGGCCTAAGGCCTGAAGCCACCAGCCGTCAAATCCGTCTGATTAAACGGGAAAGCGCGGGCTTCGAAGAGACGAATCAGTTCGTCGCGGGTTTCGAGAATGAGCGCGTGGAGAAATGGATCGCTCGAAACAAGATTCGATTGAAGGAGCTCATCCTCGTCCCGAATGGCAAATTCCCCGGTGGGCAACCCGATCAGATCGACGTAGAGGTCCAGCCAGTAAAGGGTTGCCGGTGTCGTTGACTCATCGATTCGGGTTGGTCTGCTGACATTGGCGTACCACCCTCTGAGCCTTCCTTCCGGTGACCAGACCGAGAAGAGATTGAACCAGTGGTCAGGCGAGAAGAATTCATGCAACGTGTCGCCAGGGATGAATTGAAGGCCGTCCATTTCGACCACTTTCCGAACCCAATCTGCGCGTAGCGCAAGCCAGGGATACGGCGCGCCAACGTCGATCACCCAACCGGGGTAGGTGGTGACCTCCTCCCCTTCGGGAGAGATCTTGACGACCCGCAATTCGCTTCCATGTTGAAACTCTGGCCACTCGGCGTTCACATTCACACCCATTCAGTCGTAACGATGCTTCGTGGACTAAAGGGCGTAAGGAGTGATGTATTCCGAAAGCAGTTCGTTCGTGAGTGCAGTCAAGGTCGATTTGTCGTCGGCCTCGACGTTGAGCCGCAGCAGCGGTTCGGTGTTCGATGCGCGAAGACTGAACCAGCGATCCGGGAATTGCACGGTGACCCCATCGAGATGGTCGATTTGCGCCCCTTGCTTCGCGTAGGCGGTTTCGACATTAGCCATGATCGACTTTGCATCGTTCACGGTCGTGTTGATTTCGCCGGAGCGGAAACGAGTGTCGATCGGGGCGAGCACTTCCGAAATCGGCTTGCCTGCCTCTGAAAGCAGAACAAGCGTCGTCAACATTGCCAGCAGACCGCTATCGGCATACCAGTTGTCCCGAAAGTAGAAGTGACCGGAATGTTCTCCGCCGAAGATGGCGTCCTGATCCCGCATGATTTTCTTGATCAGTGAATGACCGACGGGAGTGCGTACGGGGCGACCACCGTTGGCGAGAATCGTCTCGGGCACCGATTTGGAGCAAATCAGGTTGTAGCAAATAGCGGCGCCTGGATGCTGTTTGAGGAGTGCCACCGCGACGATCGCAGTCACCATATCGCCGCCGACAGCCTGCCCTTTCTCGTCAATCAGAAACATGCGATCGGCATCACCATCGAATGCGACACCGAGATCGCAACCCTGTTCGATGACCATCTTCTGGAGGTCGGCGACATTCTCCGGCAGGATCGGGTTGGCGAGGTGGTTCGGGAAGGTGCCATCAAGTTCGAAGTACATCGGAATAATCTCGCAAGGCAGATCACGGAAAACGCGCGGGACCGTTGCCCCCGCCATGCCATTGCCGGCATCGATCGCAATTCTGAGCGGTTTGATTTTGGTGGTATCGATCAATCCGAGTACATGTCCCGCGTAGGCGTCGATTGCCTCCCGTTGGATCAGATCACCGCGTGTTGCTGGTTCCGCGAAGTCATTGGCGATGACAAGATCGCGAATCTGACCGATTCCTTCTTCCAGGGAGAGCGCGCGAGCTTCCTCCCGGCAGATCTTGAAACCGTTGTACTTGGGCGGATTGTGGGAAGCGGTGATCATTACACCTGCCGGGAAACCGTATTTGCCAACCGCGAAGTAGAGGGCATCGGTGGAGAGCAGGCCGAAATCGGTGACGGTGGCTCCCTGATCCCGAATGCCATCGATCAGCGCGCTGGCAAGCAGCTCACCGGAAACACGCATGTCTCGCCCGACCGCAACTTCTGTCACACCGAGATAGGTGACAAGACCGCGTCCGATCCGGTATGCAGTTTCGGGGGTGAGTTGATTCGGAACGATCCCGCGAACATCGTAGGCCTTGAAGAGGGAACCGATGATTGCGTTGTCAACGACTTCGGTCATTGTTTTGACAATCCTTCATGTTTGATTCTGGTTCAGGCGAGCTTTCGACCCGCGTTCAGAGCGTATCACAACGGGCCAACGCTGCCTTTCCTGGATGGACCTACAATCGACCCGCACTGTGAAGAATGACGATCCAGGGAAGGTAGCGGGCGATGAACGCAACAAAAGTTGCCGAAACAATCAAAGAGGAGTTTCACACCTTTTCTGCGGCAGAGCGCCATGCGGTGATAACTGCTCTGCACCCGCACATCAAGGCACGCAATGCCTTTGAAGATGAAGAAGAGGTTCGAGGGAGAGGAGACAAGATAGCCGATGCCGTGACCGCGCGCCTCGGGTCATGGCCATTCATCATCATCCAGTCGATTATGCTCGTCTTCTGGATCACCTTCAACGCGATCGGATGGATCCACCATTGGGACCCCTATCCATTCATTCTTCTCAATCTCGCACTCTCCTTTCAGGCGGCTTACAGCGCCCCGGTGATCATGATGAGTCAGAACCGGCAGGCAGATAAAGATCGAATTGCGGCGGCAAATGACTTTACGGTGAACCTTCATGCGGAAGCCGAGATCGCGATCTTGCGCACCCGGCTGGATGAACTCAGCGGACAACAGTGGGATGCGCTGGTCCTCATGCAACAGCAACAACTGGAGATGCTCAGCGCCATCCACACACTTCAACGGCAAGCCGCGAATCAGTGACTCATGAACCGCGTGCAATGCGCGGACTCGACTAAACTTGTGAACTGCCGATACCGAAGCCGGGATCGCAGTACGAAGAAATGTTCTCAAGGAGACTGACTACCTCGTGATTTCCGCTCCCCAATCGATCCAACTCGCCCCTCAGGATGCTGTTGATCTCCACCTGCATACGCTCGCCAGCGATGGATTCTGGACACCCACCGCGCTCATTGAGCACCTCGCGACCAACAACTTCCGGGTGGCCGCGGTTTGCGATCACGACACGCAACGCTCTGTTCTCGAGGCCATGCGACTCGGCGCCGAAAAAGGAGTCCGCGTGATTCCCGGGGTCGAGATGACCTGCGGGTGGAACGATCGCCAGCTTCATGTGCTGATCTACGGCATCTCGCCCGACCGGAACGATCAATCCGCTGCCGCGTTTCGGGGTTGTATCGCGGACATCGATGCCATGCTGCAGGAGCGGGCGGAGGACGCTCGGCAGCGAATCGTTAAATCCGGGAAGGAGCTTCCGTCCCTCGAAGAGATTCTGGCCGGTCGGCCGATGTGGCCGTTTCACGTGCTCTCTTCGGCGATTAAAGAGGGACATGCCAAGGGGCTCAAGGACGCAGCCGAGTTGGTGGTCGAACTCGGCGGAACCTTCACCGCCGATCTGCCGGTCGAGCGCGTCACGAATGCGGCCCGGGATGCCGGCGGTGTGGTGGTTATCGCGCACCCGGGTCGCGCTGATGCCGTAGGAGTCGTCACAGAAGCAGACCTGGACCGATTGCGAGCGGAGATGCCGATCGATGGAATCGAAGCGCACTACCGCTCCTACTCTGACACCCAGACCGCACACTATCGAAAGGTGGCGGAGGAGCGTGGCATGCTGGTGTCGTGCGGTTCCGATTCTCACGCTCCGAATCAACCGGTTAACCCGCGCCCCTGGCAGGCGCGATGGTGCGCCGAATTGCTGTCCCGGCTCGACGTCGATGTGATCATTGACATGGACAAGGACGAGGTGTGGCATGAGGGAATGGACCCCGATGCCGCGAAACCCGAATCTGAGAAGAGCGAATCCGATAGCATCGCTTCCAATTGACTATTTAAGGAGATCCAACAATGACCTTGAAGATTACCGCGCATCCCTATGGGTTGGCAGCCACAAATGCCTATATCGTGGCAGATGTCGAAACGAAACACGCTCTCATCATTGATGCGCCCGAGGGCGGAACTGCCGAGATTCTAGCCTCGGCGACTGCCGATGGATTGACGATTGATCGCATCGTGATTACCCATACCCACTGGGACCATATTGCCGATGCTGCCGAGATGCAAAAGAAGAGTGGCAAACCGATGGCGGCGCATCCACTTGCGGTTCCGGTGCTCGCGAAACCCGATAGTGTCACCGGACCAACACCGGTCGACGTGCCACCATCAGTACCCGATGAACTTCTCAACGAGGGCGATACCGTCACATTGGGTGCTCACACCTTTGTGGTGATGCACCTGCCCGGGCACGATCGCGCTCACATCGTGCTCTATTCGGAACCAGATCGGGTCTTCCTCGGTGGGGATGTGCTCTTTCCAAATGGGCACGGACGGACCGATTTGCCCGGATCAGATCAGGCCATCATGGATCAGAGCCTGACTCGATTGCTCGATCTCCCTGGCGATGTCGTGGTCTATCCAGGTCATGGTGCGACTACCACAATCGGACAGGAAACCTGGATGGAGAGACTCCGGAAGTAGAAGGAGGAGTTCATCATGATCCCATTCGCCAGTGCAATTGAATCCAATTTTCGTGATCAATCGGTGGATCTCTGGGAACAGTTTGCAGGGATCCCGGAAGAGGATCTCAACGAATGGAAACCGGCGCTCGGTCTTCAGAATATCAACTCGTTCTACGCGCTCATGACACATATCATCAGTTCGGGCGAATACTGGACGCTGCATCCGATTGGCGTGCGCACGGTTGAACGTGATCGACCGGCGGAATTTGTCGCGACTGGCAGCCTGGCAGCGCTCAAGGGCCGATTCGATGCCTGGATGATGGACTTGCACGATGCACTAGAGACGTTGACCGAGACCGATCTGGCTCGAACCTTTCAGCATCGCGGTCATGGCCCAGTCGATTGGAGTGTCGCCGAATGTTTGTTGCACGCGGTCGAGCACACGGCAACACATCTGGGTCACCTGCAGATTCAACGCCAAATCTGGAACGCAGAGCATAGCGCCGATTAATCCGGGTTCTTGACCGGGGCTAATCTTGCCGGCGGGCGCGAATTTCCATCACTGTGCGGAGCAGGTAGGTGATGCGAACAGGATCGCCGGGTTTCAGGTTCGCGTCGACAGCGTCGAATGGAAGCTGACACTGATTGATCTGATCCGGATCGTCCACGTGCGAGTAGAAGAGCCGGTAATACGTGGTGCCGTGAATGCTGAAGGGTTGAACGCCCTCCAGTTTGCCGTCAATTTCCATCAGTGCTCCGGCTCTTCGCGGACTCGAATGCCTCTTCCGCTTCAAATTCGAGACGTTCATCGCGACTTCGGGCAAAGATGTACAACCCGATCGTCACGATCAGCAGTGGACCTACCGTGACGCACGCCGCAAGCGCCATGATGCCGCTCTCGGATGAATCCGACTTGGCGATGAAAAGCCAGATGAGACTCGAGAGAACGATCATCAGCAGGAGCGCGCCGAGCGCACCGGTTTGGGTGACGCAGCCTCGAGCGTTGGTATTGATGTCCGGTCGACCGAGCGCGACATCGACCACAGTTGTCGCAGGTGTGGCATTCGCGAGCGCCGCGACATCCTGAAGGCGGATGTAGCCAAGACGCCCATGGGTGAGTTTGACCCGGACATAGTCATCGGAGGCGTCCGGATCGTCGACGATATCGAGTTCCGAGCCGGCGGGTACAATTTCGATGAGGCGCGAAGCGGTATCGGCTTTGTCGTATACGCGGAGACCTTCGCTGGCATGGAAAGCATCGACAAGCGTGGTGCCGCAGGCTGCGCAGAAGTAATTACTGCCGGGATTGAGCGCGCCGCAGAGTCCACAGTAGATAAGCTGGGCACGCCAGGCTTCGTCATCTGTCCGAATCGGATTGGCAGCATCTGGTTCGGCGCCAGGTTTCAAGCGATCGAGTTCGCCGCCCGGCACCTGGCCGGCCGGGTCCGATTCAGGTACTCGCCATTTTTCTTCTTGTGAGCGCACCCGTGGTCCGTTCCATTTCAGCCTGATGGGCCAAAGGTGGCCCTCTCTGCCGTGTCTCGATTCTAATACCATAATCGAGCGACGACGTCGGTGTTCGACTTCAGGAATCACCAGGAACATGGCAGCCGTGCCGAACGAAACCGGACAAGAAGCGGAGAAATCGATCTCTGGCGAAGCGTGTGGCCGTTGCGGCGCACGAATTGACCAGGATGTCGAGATCTGCGCTGCCTGTGGGGCGCTGCTTTCTGCCTATCGGACACCGATGGTGACGGCCGACGAAGTTCCTGTCCCAACAGATGCGATCATCACAGGTTCGTCTCTCGCGGATCCCGTTCGTACTGAGCCATTGCCGCGCACCCCGTTTCGGATGCCGGCAAACGTTCCGCCTGAGCCCGAATCCAGGTCAGCAACGATCGACGAACCACCACCGGATCTTTCTGAAGCGAGGGCGGAATTGCTGACCACGTTGCTCAGCCCAGAGCTTCAACTCGTGTCCGCGATACAAGCGGAGGTTATGCCCGCTCTTCCAGTCGTTTCGCCGGCGACTCCTGCTCCAGCAAATCGAAAAGCTGCCGGTTTAGCGCCGGTCCTGGCTCCCGCTCCCAGACCTGCAAAGCCGACTATTCAGCGATCAGATGAGAATCGTCCCAGGAAACCAGGATTCGTGGCGATTGGGTCGATAGAACCGGTGGTCATGATCGGGAGCGCGATTTTCGTGGTCGCGGTGATCGTGGGGCTCCTCTCTTCATTCGGACTCATTCGTTTCGGATCGGTTGTGGCACTGGCGCTCGGCGCAGTTGGAATCTCGACCATCATCTTTGCGATGCTCGTCGCATTGGTACGGAAGGATCAGGATCGCCGGTAACCTGTAAAAGTGGAACTTTTAAGAAGGGAACTCCGAGGAAAAACGAACCTACAGTTCGAGAATAAGGGCGGGTAGATGGACGGCATGTCCATTGAGGATCCATGCTTCGGCTTCGAGGACGAGACCTCCATTCGTGCCAGAACTATTCGAGTCTGACGTGTCGTATGTGTACCTGGCTGTTGCCATTTGGGGTCTGGCAACTGCATAAACAACGGCCGCAATATGGGAGGGGCACACGGCGTGCGGGCCCTTTACGACGTCCACTGAACTTGCATCATTTGGCAGAATGTTCGAACCACGACTCGAAAATCGATGATCCGTCGCTGTTCACCCGCAAGTTTTGACATGGAACGGCGGCTGTTCAGGCTTCGCGAGTTTGCGCGCCTTATTTCGACGAGAGCTCACAATGGATACTTTCTTTGTCGCCATCGCCCTGCAGGAACAAGTTGACTGATCAGGTATACGCTTTGGAGTGAGAAGCGTTACGAATCGATGGTATGGTGTGTCGTGGTGGGCCGTGAAACCGCTGGTTCAACTTCCACTTCCAGCTTGAATGGATTTTTTCAAACGGATGGATCGTGGTAGACTTTCGTAGGTAGCTGCTAACCGCTTGGCGGCGTGCCGATATCGTCGGGTTCACGCGTGTGGCTGCACGCCGACGAGAATGGCGCCAAGAGTTCTGAGTTCGCGTCCCCTGCGCGCAATGAATAGCGTGGTGATCCGCTTGCAGGCGGTTTGCTTTGGCATTGTTCGACGGAGGGTGAGCGATGGTTACGCAGATTCAGGAGATTGCGGCTCGGCCGTTGCCTCCGATCTCGACGCTTGACCCCAGAATGAAACCACCGACTCTGAAAGATGTGATCGTCGCGCGTAACGTGGTCGATCGATTTCTCGATCGTACCCCGCTGCTACACCCGGAAGCGCTTTCTCAGCGCCTCGGGTTCGATCTCTACCTCAAATGTGAAAACCTGCAGCCGACTGGCGCGTTCAAGGTACGGGGCGGGCTCAATTTCATGAGTCAGTTGCCCGCGGAACAGCGCGAACGGGGAGTGGTGACCGCTTCGACCGGCAACCATGGCCAGTCGATTGCGTATGCGGCCCGGCAGTTTGACGTCAGAGCGATCATCTATGTACCCGAAGGTGCCAATCCGATGAAAGTCGACGCAATGCGCCAACTTGGGGCGGACGTCGAGTTTCACGGAATTGACTTCGATCAGAGCCGTGAGGGTGCCCTCAAACGAGCCGGCGACGACAGCATGGTCTTCGTCCATGCGGCGAACGAACCGGCATTGATTGCTGGTGTCGGCACGTATGTACTCGAAATGCTGGAAGCCGTTCCTGAACTCGACTATCTCTTCATCCCCGGCGGCGGCGGAAGTGGCATTTCTGGCGCCTGCATTGTGGGCAAAACGATAAACCGCGACTTGCGGGTGATCGGAGTGCAGGCAGTAGGTGCCCCGGTGATGTATGAATCATGGAAGCGACGCGAACTGCTGACCTTCGATCGCGCCAACACAGTAGCTGAAGGAGTGGCGACACGGGTTGCCTTTGAACTCCCGTCCTTGACCTTCTGGGATACGATCGATGACTTCCGGCTCGTGAGTGATAGCGAAATGCGAAGGGCGATCGTTACCATTCTCCAATCGACCAAAATGCTCGCGGAGCACGCTGGGGCGGCCGGAGTTGCCGCGGCAGTGCAAATGCGGGAAGAACTTGCCGGCAAACGAGTCGGCTGTGTAATCAGCGGCGGAAATCTGACGAATGATGGCTTGCGACAGGCCATGGATGAGGAGCGGTCCTGGTGACGAGGTTCGTGGACTGGCTGGGCGGCCGGGGTAGAAATGTTGGCAATAGCGGGGTGATCATTCAGATCTCCCGTGAAGTCGTCGAGCGTCGCCGATCGATCCAGGGCGCGTTGAACGAGGTTCGCCACCCTGCGGTCCTCGATTCGCTCGCCGATGAAGATTTTCGGATGCTCGATGAGGCGATTGTCGATAGCGCGGGATCGTATCGCGAATACGCGATTGTTCTGGCGCGGCTAACGCATGCCGCCGCTCGGGCGAAGGGATTCGATCGACAGATTGTCGACGCGGCGATCCGACTCGACAGTCTGCTCCCGAAAGACGATCCGAGCCGGGAGCGAGATCAACTCCTGCGGGATGCTTACTTGATTGCGCAGCGCGCGGGGTACGTCGCCGGAGGCCGGGCCACATTGGCGCGTCTCGGACAACGAGCGATCGAAGCCGACGATCTTGAACGAGCGCGGACCCTCTTGCAACAGCAATTCGACATTGCCGATGAGTCGACCGATACCGCGACCGATGTCGATTCGGCCATCGCCCTCGGTGACATTCTTCGCCGCGATGGCGATCTCCTCGGCGCCCATGCCTGCTACCGGAGGGCGAGTCGGTCGGGAGCGCGTGTCGATCACGCCCGCGGAGTCGCCGAGGCTCTTGTCCGGCAGATCGAATTGACTGATTCGGGCACCAGTCTCGAAACAATGGCCGCGCTGCAGCGACAGGCACTCGATGCCGCGCAGCGAACGTCGGACCTCAGCCTGCAGTCGCGAATCATCCTCTCTCTGGCGGAGACCCTCGCGCGCATGGGACGAATCGAGGATGTCGTTCCCCTGCTGGAAGATGGTGTTGACATCGCCCGGCAGATTGGTGATCTCTCGGTCGAGAGCCGCTGCTTGAATGCGCTGATCGAGGCAGAAAAGCATCTCAACCGAGTTGACGAAGTCGCGACCTACCAGGAAGAGGTGCAGGTGCTCGAAGAGCGTCTGGGTAATCGCTCTTCTGCTGCGTCCATGGCGATCAAACTGGGAATGACCAATATCGAGCTCGGCAAGTTCGATCTCGCGGTCGATGCATTCGAGCGCGCTCATTCGCTGGCTTCGGCGGTGCATGACACTGATCTGGAGCAGCGCGCTCTGGGCGCAGCGGGAATCGCATATACACAACTTGGACAACCAGCAGAGGCGCTCGAGTACCTGATGGACGCGCTTAAACTGGCTCGCCGAACGCACGATCTTGCTTCCGAAGCGAGGTGGCTGGCGAGTATCGGAAATGCCCTTTGGATTTTCGAACAGCCTGAAGATGCGATGCGGGCAGTGACCGAAGGACTTGCAGTTGCCCGCCGGATCGATGATGTCGAGCTACAGGCCGAATTCCTTGGACTGCTGGGTCGCATCTACAAGGCAGAGGGACAGGTGCCTCGCGCTCGCGAAAGTTTCCAGCGGGCACTCGATTACCAGAAGAAACTTGGCAACCAGACCGAGCAGATGCACTTGCTGACTGCGCTCGGCAACCTGGCGGCCGATGCACGACAGTTCGGACATGCACAGGCGTCGTACGACCAGGCGCTAAAAATTGCAACTGCGCTTGGCGATCGAGCTGCGGGTGCGCGTCTTCATGGCCGGATGGGGCGGATCGAGCAGCAGCAGCGGGACCCATCGGCGGCACTGGACCACTTCAAGCGCGCAGTCCATTTCGCGGAATCGATCGACGACAGCAGTCTGATCGGTCAATCGCTGATTTACCTGGCCACTGCGCTCCATGCAAATAATGATCCGGGTGCACTACCGGCATATCGACGAGCACTCGCAGTGGCGCAACAACTTGACGATCCCCGGCGCGAGACCCTGGTCAGATTGAACCTGGGCATCCTGCTTGGCAACAGCGGGCATGTCGAGGAAGCACTCAATCATCTCTACCGGGCAGCAGATATCGCTGCCGATATTGGACCAGGTGCGAACGGCATGGCAGATCAGATCGAGGAGACCATCGCCGAATTCGGTGGTTCAACGCTCAGCGTGACCAATACGATCAATAATAGATATGACGAAGATCCGAGAAGGGATGTTGTAGCGCGCCACAACTATCGGCGATACGACGACGAGCTTTATCAAGAGTCGACTCTGCCACCGCAGTAATCGCCGTGACATAAGGGCACTATTTCCCCCCAACGCCATAGACGTACGTACGGATTGGGTGTATTGTTCGAACACCAGTCCGTACACTGCTAGTCTGCATCTCAAAAATGCCGATTCCTGGCTCAAAGCGTACGGGATACAGTCCTGTGGGGGGACGTATCGAACTGGCCGAGTGGTGGGCTTGGATCAGATCGGTCACCTTCATGAGCGCTGCGTTCGACTTTGACAATGATGTCACGGCGGCTATGCCGTTGTCGCCCGTGCACGCAGACGATCCGTTTGCGCGTCTCTTTTTCGATCGAACGACAACATCAGGAATCCGTTTGTTCGCGGTTGCGGAACCGGTCGACCGCAAACCCGAAGGTTATCTGGCTGCGGCAGGAGCAATCGCTGCATTCGAGGAAGCGCTCTCTGTCGCGGTATCGAGCGGCGCTGAAGCCGGACTGCAGCGCGCATTCGTTGCGGCGAATGATGCGATTCGCAACTCGAACCGAAGAATGATGGCGAGCAAACGCTCGTTTGTCGGCATCACAGCGGTCGTCATCAATGAACAGACTGCCACGATTGGGTTCGTGCCACCTGGGCAGGCACTACTGATTCAGGATGGAATACTTTACGGGGTGCCAGATCTCGCTTCCTGGCAGACGGGTTACATGCCTGCTGCAGACCAGGATGCCCCGGAACCGTTGGGCTTTTCGATCACGGTCCGACCCCAGATCCGTACGACCGAAATTGGCATTGATGATCAGTTCGTACTCGGTGCGAGCGCAGTCGGACGTGTTCTGGCAAATCAGAAATCTGCCCCCCTCGCCGATGGCGACCGCCACGGTGTGATCGACCGGCTGGAAGAGGCATTGGCCGATTCCGGTGTCGACGATGCGTATGCGGCCTGGATTCGCTGCGATCCTGCTCCTGAGATCAGCGTCCCTACCGAACGGATGGCGGAGTTCGAGCGTATCTGGCGCGGTCAGCAATCGGCCGCACTCACCCCGCTTCCACACCGGGAAGTCCAGTCGGATCCGAAGTTGCGCCGGGCCGTGAAATTTGACTCACTGCACAGTCGGGTGATTGAAGCCAGTGAACGAATGTTCGCTCGCAAAGAGCCCGAGTCGCTTCCGCTCGATTCGCGGCGACGCCAGCTCACTCCGCTTGGTGCCGGAAGTCTGGAGCGATACGTGGCACCCCGAATCATCCATGTCGGCCCAGGAGTGCGATCGTTTATGCCACGGGGTATGCGGATTTCATTTCGATCGCTTCTTGGTCTCGTTGCCCTTTTGACCGTCGTCGCGGCGATAGCCTTGACGAGAGATGTCGAACTCGGGAGTGGATCTAGCCAGGATGAGTTGCTCAGCCGGGCCAGCACAGAGCTGCAACTCGCGCGTGCTTCTGGAACGGATGAAGAAGCGCTTGGACATCTGGCGGTTGCACAGCGCGCCGTCGACAAAGCAGTGGGCAAAGGTTTGGATTTCGAGGTTGCCACCGGGTGGAGGAACGAGATCGCGCTGGCAACGGACAAGGCGATTGGCGTGATTCGGCTGGGGGAGGTTTCCCGTATCGGGTCGATGCCCGAGCGTTTCGCGGACTCGAAACCTCAGCTTCTCTATGTGTTCGGTCGCCTCTATTTGCTCGCCGATGGTGTGTATGAGGTCGGCGCCTCCGATCATCAGTTGTCGCCCGTGCTTGTTCCAGGTGATGTGGTCGATTCAACCAGCTTCGGAACGGTAAAGACGGCCGCGGCAGACGCGAATGGAATGCTGGTCAGCGACGGAACATCTCTGTTCATGCTTGATTGGCACGGCAACTGGAGCGCCATGCCGCTTGAGCGGTCTCTTCGCAACTCGGTTTCGCCCTCAGGTTTATACAAAGGTAACTACTACCTGCTGGATGCCTCGGTGGCGCAGGTGACCCGCATGTCGGGGAAGAACCCTTCGACGGAAGCGGTCGCACTGTTGTCCGAAGATGCGGTGGCGCAATTAGACGATCCGGTTGATCTGGCAGTGGACGGGTATGTCTACCTGCTCCAGCGCAATGGGACAGTGAAGGTCTTTTTCAAGGGCGAGTACAAGGGCAGCATCCAGGTGTTGCCACCTGACTCGGTTCAAAAAGTGGTCGGACTGTTCCGGGGTGACCGGGACAGTGATCTCTACGTGGTTGCGGTGAACAATGGCGCTGGCACGCTTGCGATCTATGATCGAACTGAACACGAGTCCGCTCTCTACGCGCTGCCAACCAAAATGCATTTGAAATTCAACCCGGGGGCCGAGGCCGCGTTCGCGAACGCGATTGATTTCGTTGTCGACGAAACCACTCAAACGCTCTACTTCGTCACGGTGGATGGTCTCTGGCAGGCCTCCCTCCACTGATCATTTGACATTCCCTGGAAAGATAAGAGCGTGGACGCAATTATAAGCGTCCACGCTCTTTTTGTGACCGTCCTGACCGCGAGCGTCCTACTTGGCGTAGTACTCTTTATTAGTCAGAATGAACGACATCCACTGTTCGGGAACATCGTCCTCGAAGAAGATCGCTTCGACCGGACAGACTTCGGCGCAAACGCCGCAGTCGATGCATTCGTCGGGATTGATGAAATACTGCTCTGCCGCATCATCCGTATGGATGCAATCGACCGGACAGACCTCGACGCATGATGCGTCTTTCGTCCCAATGCACGGCTGGGTGATGACGTATGCCATCGCTCAGAACCTCCTCCCCTACCGGGAGATCGTGAAGCTGTGCCTGGGCCCGCTTCGGTGCAAACGGCGCTCGTCGGAGACGAACTGGCGGACATCGTCAGTATAGCAATCTCGTCAAACACATCAACCCGACTGAGAGCACAACGGACTGCCGGATCTGTTTGTACAAAGAGACCGGGGAGGACGGACCTTTTGATTCCAATTTGCATCCAGTTGGTACGATGAGCGCGAATTGAATCTTGGAACGGTTCCAGTCGGTAGAGAGAGGGCGTCGTGACATCCTGGATGCTGATATGCGAGCGGTGCGGATTTCAAGGAGAAGCGACCAGATCGCTCTGGTGTTGCCCAGGATGCGGTCACGCCCTGGCCTGGAGGACCGAGCGATTGTTCAACCGCTCGATGATCGAGTCGAATCGGAGCGGCCTGTGGCGGTTTCAGCGGGCACTGCCGCTATCGGTTGATCAGGCGTACTCGCTTGGCGAAGTCACGACTCCGTTGGTGGATGTCGAACTCGATGGTTCAATGGTGACCTGCAAGCTGGAATACCTTTCTCCGAGCGGCAGTTATAAAGATCGGGGAGCGGCCATCCTGGTGGCGGCGCTGAAGTCTCTGGGCGCGACGCACGCGATCGAAGATTCATCCGGAAACGCAGCTGCTGCGATATCCGCATATGCGGCCGCGGCCGAGCTGCGGTGTACGGTGTATGCGCCCGCAGCGGCATCACCGGGCAAACTGGTGCAATCACAGTCGTACCGGGCGACGGTCAAACGAATCGGTGGATCGCGAGATGATGTCGCCACGGCCGCAATGGATGCCGCAGCGACCACACCGGGGGCGACCTATGCGAGTCACAACTGGCATCCCTTTTTCATTGAGGGTGTCAAAACGTGGGCGCTCGAACTTTGGGAGCAGTTGGGGTTCCAGATTCCGGATGCAGTGGTCGTGCCGGTAGGTAGCGGGAGTATGCTGCTGGGAGCGCATCTCGCCTTTTCGTCGCTCAAGAATGCCGGGGAGATCGATCGAATTCCGCGGCTCTTCGCGGCGCAACCGGCTGCGTGTGCACCGGTTCACGCGGCCCTGGAATGCGGTGCCGATGACACCACGCTCTTTCCTAAGAGCGCCACAATCGCCGAAGGTGCATCGATTGCCAATCCGGTACGCGGCAAAGAATTGTTGTCAGCGATTCGCGGATCACATGGCGGCGCGGTCGCGGTTTCGGAAGAGGGGATCGCTGAAGGGTTGCGGAATCTGGCCTCAAAGGGCATCTACGTTGAGCCTACCTCGGCAGTCGCGATTGCTGGAGCGGCAGAGTTGATTCGAAGTGGCACGATCGCATCTTCTGAACGGGTCGTTGTTGTGCTCTCCGGATCTGGGCTGAAAGCAACAGATCAGATTCGGACGCTGTTGGACTGAAAATTCAAATGGCGCGATACGTGCGAGCGTGGCTTGAAGTTCCATGAAAGTCGGCAGGGTGCGTCAGGAGGAGAGTGAATCATGGGTGACACATTGCACGACCTTACAAGACATAACGCATGGGCCACTGTCCAGGTCCTGAAGTATTGCCAGGGAATCAATGAGTCCGACCTGAATGCGACCGTGCCCGGAACCTACGGCACGATCATCCAGATCCTGAGGCACACGATCGACTCCGAAAGTTCGTATCTCTTTCGGATATCGGGCGCGTGGGACGAATTTCCGTGGGCAAGAGACGAAGAGGTCTGCCTGGAAACACTGGGTCAGCGGGCGGCTGTACTGGCCGCAACCTGGGAACAATTCCTCAGCAACGATATCGATACTGAGCAGCTCGGTGAGGCGAAGGGAGATGATGGGGATGTCTTCGCAGTGCGTGGCAGTATCTTCATTACCCAGGCATTGCACCATGCAAATGAACACCGAGCGCAGGTATGTTCGATTCTCGGAGCACTGGGGCATGAACCGCCGGATGTGTCGGCCTGGGGATACGCGCTGGCATCGGGGCGCTCGTGGTTGACACGCCCATCATCATTATTGTGAAAAACAGCGTTAGCACAAGGAGTCGTTCTCGAGTCGTGGGGTCGTACCGCTAAGAGCCCCATCAGCGGACTTAATAGTTGATTGACCAAGGGTTAACATCCTCTTCATGTCGAACTCAGATCCCCCAAATAGGCTAGGAAGGCCGGGGCGGTCTGCTGTAATCCGCCCGTGCGCTGGGAAAGGGATCGGGATATGAGGAGGAGCAGGGTGTTGGAAACGTCAGGCGGACGAAAACGGTCAATACTTACAAGGGTAAGCACGGTGGCAATCGGAGTTGCATTTGGAATCGGTCTCCTTGGTGGTGTCATTGCTCAGGATGCCGCGCCTGCGCCGTACGCACCGGGCACCGATCCAGCCACACTCTCAGGCAGTGTCGCGGCAGATGGTTCCTCAACAACTGGCCCATTGACGGAAGCCGTTGCCGAAGAGTTTGCCAAGGTTGCTGGTGACGTCGAGGTCACCGTTGATATCTCGGGGACCGGCGGTGGATTCAAACGATTCTGCGGCGGAGAGATCGATCTCGCAAACGCTTCCCGTAAAATCAAGGATGAAGAAGCTGCGATTTGCGCTGAGGCAGGAGTCGAATTTTACGCCTTCGAAGTTGCATACGACGGTATCACGATCGTCACTAACAAAGAGAACAACTGGCTGAACTGCATGAACAAAGAGGCTATCAAGCTTCTTTGGCAACTCGAGAACCCAACTCAGAAGTGGAACGAACTGAACCCGACATTCCCGGAGGATACGATCAATCTTTATGGCCCTGGCACCGATTCCGGTACCTACGACTACTTCAATGAGTGGGCGTTCGGCAAGGACGCTGACGGCAAGGTCATCACCGGCCGAACCGATTACACCCCGAGCGAGGATGACAACATCCTGGTCGAGGGCGTCGCTGGCGACGAGAATGCGCTTGCGTTCTTCGGATTCGCGTACTTCGAAAACAATATCGATAAACTGAACGCGATCGCCGTAGATGGCGGAAGCGGTTGTGTGGTTCCGAGCGCGGACACGATTCGCGATCTAAGCTACCCCCTCGCCCGACCGCTTTATGTCTACGTGAACGCGGAAAGCCTGACCCGTCCGGAAGTGCAGGAGTTCATGCGCTTCTATCTTTCGAATGCGACTCAACTGGCCATCGAAATCGGATTCGTCGATTCGCCGGCAGATGCCTATATCTCCGATCAGGCGAAACTCGAAGCTGCTATCGCTGGCACCGGAACACCGGACAGCACTGCGGCAGAGTAGACCTGGCACGCGTCGAAAGAACCGGATCGGGTCGAAGGACCCGGTCCGGTTTTTCGTTGTTCGGTATCTCGCACTATCGGCAATCGGGCGCATCGCATCTAAAGTGAATGCCACGAATGTACATTGCAGGAGGTAGCGCATGGAGTGGATGGTGTTGATCGTCCCGGTTGTCGTGGTGGGACTGGCAATCGTCATTGTGAGTCGTGGAAGCAAGCACTCTACTGGCAAAGATCGGACTGGATCGAGCCGTGGCGAAGGTTTTGTTTATGGGACCGATGCGGGCCATCATCACGGCCGCGACCATGAAGTTGAAGGTGCACGGCACCTTGACCAACCCGCGTACGACGCAACTCCGGATATGGGTTCCGATGGTGGAGGTTTCGATTCCGGCGGAGGGGATTCCGGTGGCGGTGGCGGAGATGGAGGGAGCGACTGACAGAGGGCATTTGTCTGCTCGCCAGTCGCTCCCTCAACACCGTTAGCGGAGTCCGAGCGTCTTCCAGGGATTCGGCATCTCTTCGACAGGTACTTCGATCAGGGTCGGCTCGTCCGCCTTGATCGATTCCCTGATCGAAGTCTGCAACTCGGATGCCGTGTGAACGCGACGACCGGTCACCCCGAACGCTTCCGCCAGTTTGACGAAGTCAGGATTCACCAGATCGGAAGCGATGATTCGGTTGTCATAATCATACTTCTGCATGCGACGAACGTTGCCATAGGCGCCGTCGTTGAAGACGATAGTGACGACGCCAATCTTGTGCTGCGACATCGTTGCGAGTTCGTTCATCGTGAATCCAAACCCGCCATCACCATTGATCGAGATCACGGGCAGATCGGGGCGACCGACTTTGGCGCCAAGTGCGATGCAGTAGCCACAACCCAGAGTGCCCTGATACCCCGGCGTCAGGAAGGTGTTGGGTTGATAGACCGGGAAACCGATGCTGGAGAAGTAACCAAGCTGGGTCATCTCGCTCACGAGAATGCCATCGTCCGGCAGTTCGGCGCGAATTGCAGCCGCGAACGAAGCTTGCGGTTGCACGGCATTGACTCGATCCGCGATCGAGGACTTGAGTTCGGAGAGTTCGGCTTCACGGGACGGACGGGATTTGTTGTATGCGCCGACGCGATCAACCAGGCCGGCCAGCGCTGACTTTGCATCGGCCTCGATCGCGATCATTGGTTTGGTGTTTCGGCCTATCTCCTCGGGATCAATGTCGATCTGGATGAGTATCTGTTCAGAACTGAGTTTGCGGGCTTCTGAGAAATCCGGAGCGAATCGAGTTCCGACCGCGAGAATGACATCCGCCGCCGCATAGAGACCCTGGTCCGCAACCCAACCCTGCGCAAGGTAGTGACGATCCGAGATCGCACCTTTGCCGTTCCGTGAGACGACAACTGGCGCCTGCAGCATCTCCGCCAAAGCGAGCAGTTCGGCTGAAGCTCCCGAACGGTGAATGCCACCACCGGCATAGATCACTGGTGACGTCGCATTGCCGAGCACTTTGGCGGCTTGTTCGAGCAGATCAGGTTCAGCGCTCTTTCGTGCCCGTTGAGCAGTCGGTGCGAGAAGTTCAAGTTCCGCTTTCTGAAAGAGCGTGTCCGGAGGAATCTCGATTTCGACGGGGCGCGATCGACCTGTACGCAACTGGGTGAAGGCCTCATCGACAAGCGCCGGAATCTCTTCCGGTGTCATCGCCCGTGCAGCATGTTTGGTGACGGAACGGATCATTCCGAGCTGGTTCGGGATCTCATGAAGCAGACCGCGTCCGAATTCGATCATGTCGGATTTGATCTGACCGGTAACGCATAGAACCGGTGAGTTACAGCTATAGGCGGTCGAGAGTGCTGCGGTCGCGTTCAACAGACCAGGTCCGGGAACTACGACGCAGACACCCTCTTTGCCGGTAACGCGAGCATACCCATCTGCCATATATGCAGTTGCCTGCTCATGCCGCGGGTGAATTATGTGGAATGAATCTCGGTCATCCCACAATGCTGAGAAAAAGCCATCGAGTTGAACGCCCGGGAGTGCGAAGAGCGTATCGACACCCTGTCGCTTGAGCATTTCAACGAGTGCCTGACCGCCGGTCATTTCGCGTTTTTGCCCATCGCCCTGGGCGACGAGATCGCGGATCGGCGCTTCCACCTGTGCCACGAAAAGTCCTTTCCTGTTCACGCGCCTGCTGTGTGGTCCGCACGAGGCGCGTTGCGAGCAATCGATCAATTGTACGTGTATTTGCGTCAACGAAGCCTGTTTATACCGATGTTTGGCGGATGTGAACGGTGAACCGCGGGTTCTGGTTGACATGACGGTCGCTACTCGGCACTATCTTCGATCGAATCAAGGAGAGGGGAGAACTTGGATGACGAACAAACGAGAGCTATACCTGGTTGAGCACCTCAAGAGGTTACCGGACGATGGAACCGTTTTTGAATTGCTTTCGGGCGAGATTATCGGTCGGGAGGCACCAAGTGAAACCCACGCCAAAGTGGTCGACCGACTAGCCGATGCGTTGACCCAACATGTCGACGAGAGTGACCTGGGCGCGGTTTTTCGTATGCCCTGGCCGGTCGAACTCTCGAAGTACGACCTTGTCAAACCAGACATTTACTTCGTCGCCTGGAAAGATGGCGTGATGGAAGTCGATGGGGTGCGTGGCACACCGGAATTCGTCATCGAGGTTCTTTCACCTGAATCCAGCCCGTTCGATCTCGGTGAAAAGAAGCGTCTCTATGCTTGGGCAGGTGTATTTGAATATTGGGTCGTTGATCCGGAGTCGAAAAGCATCCAACCAATGAAAAAAGTCACACAGGGATACCAGCTGATTGAGTTCGAGGGAAGTCGATTGCAGTCATACGTCCTGCCTGACTTTGCGATCGATCTGCAATGGCTCTTCGCCGAACTCGACTTGGGGGTGGGCGAAGGACGGTAAAAGGAGCGATGAGGTCGTGCGTTGATCCGCCGGATCTCAGGTCAACAGGTACCTCGATGGGTCGACCTTGATCAGAGAAATCGCTAGACGGGAAGATCGCGGCGGACAAAGACGATGTAGCCGGCAAGCGATCCGGCCAGACCGACAGCGACGAGGATGGACACGTCTCTGTTCGAAAGTGTCCCTGCGGCGAGAGCGGTCGAGGGCTGGTAGTAGTGAAAGACGCTAAAGGGCGAAAGTGGTTTGAGCGCCGCCCAGAGGGCCGAGAAGTAGTCGATCACATATGAAACGACCAGCAATCCGATTCCGATTCCGATGGATCGACTCATCGTGCTGGATGCTGCAGAGCAAAGCAGGGTTGTCCCGGCAATCGACCAGAACAGCACCCAGACCATGGCCGCCACCACGAGCAAGTGACTGAAGTCGAATGTTCCTTCCGGGCGAGAGAAGATCATGCCGATTGCCATCCCGAATGGACCAGCGATTGCGGTCAGTGTTGTCACCACAATCATTGCGATAAACCGGGAGAGGTAGAGCTGTGAACGCGATATCGGTCTCGCCAGTGAGAACTGGATCGAGCCGCGTTCCATCTCACCGGCCAGAACCCGACTGCCAAACCAGATCACCGTGGTCGACGAGAGAATCAAAAAAGCAGGGTGGGTGTATCCGAGTGAGAGATAGCCCGCGAGACCCACGCTGCCGAGAAAGTCAGGGGTGACATTCATCAGCGCCCAGAACGACGGTGGGACCAGCTCGAGAAATGGTTGCAGCCGGTCAAGATTGCCGAACGATTTGATCGCGACTGGCTGAATCAGTTCGAATGCTGCGATTCCAAAAAGTAGTGCTGACAATCCAACCGCGCTCCGGCGAAGCATCCAGAGGAGTGAGTACCAGAGCGATTTCAAACCGTTGTATGCCTTCCCGATGATTGAGGCGGTAGGAGTTCGGCATCAGTCGTGTCGTAGAAGCCCATAAAGATGTCATCGAGACTGGGCGGTGAGAGCGTGAAATCATTGATACCCAGATTCAGCACGAACCGTAGCAGCGGATTCACATCCTTCTCAATCAGAAAAGTCACCGCGTTGCCGTCGACTTCGATGACATGCGCGCCCTCGACGATATGAATAGCTGCAGGTGGGGTGTCAGCAAAGTTGACCGTCGCTCGGCGCCGATGGAGCCGTTTCAACCCGGCCACCGTCTCTTCGGCGACAAGTTTCCCGCCTCGCACGACCGCAACCAGCTCACAGGTTCGCTCCACCTCCGAGAGATCGTGCGAAGACATGAAAATAGTGCTGCCACGACTGTTCAACTCGTGAAGTATCTCTTCGAAGTTGCGTTGAATGAGCGGGTCCAGCCCGTCGGTCGGTTCATCCAGAATCAGCAGCGCGGGATCATGCTGAATTGCGGCGATGAGGGCGAGTTTCTGTCTCATTCCTTTCGAGTAGGAGCCGAGTCTTCGTTTCAGGGCGGAAGGACTTAGTTCCAACGCATCCAGCAGTCGCTGACGAAGGACCGATTTCCGGCCGGAGAGTTGCTCCGCAAAGACCAGGTGTGCGTTGCCGGTCATATCGGTAAACAGACTATCGGGTTGAACCAGAAATCCGAGATCTGCCCGGGCATCGACGCCATGGCGCCAGGTTTCTCGCCCCAGCATGATGGCTTCCCCGTGGGTTGGTTTGATGAAGCCCATCAGTAGTTTGATCGTGGTCGTTTTTCCAGCGCCATTCGGTCCAAGGAACCCGTAGATTTTGCCCTGGGGAACATTCAGGGTCAGATCATCCAGTGCGGTGATCGTTCCATATCGCTTCGTGAGGTTTTTGGTGGAGATCGCCAGTTGACCGGGTGAAGAATCAAGCATCATGAAGCGAGATTAGCACTCCCGCCTGCGTTGCTCCAGCCAAATTCGGCGCCAGGAGTATCGATTCTTGTACAACGGCTACGGTGGCGAACTTTGCCAAAGGGCCGTACCCTGCACAGGATCAAAATGAGAGGGGTATTGAGTATGATCGGGTTCGGGCAGGGATCGCGCTCCGTCGAGTGGGAACAGCGTCGTATTGCACCGGTGTACGGAAACCAGGGCATGGTCGCGAGCGCGCATCCGCTTGTGACAACCACCGGACTCGAGGTGTTGCAACATGGCGCAAATGCGGTGGACGCGGCAATCGCGGCAGCTGTCACCGCCGCAGTCGTCTTGCCCGAGATGTGCGGTTTGGGCGGCGATCTCTTCGCAATCGTGCACGAACCGAACTCAGGTGAAACACTCTCATTTCTGGGAAGTGGGATTTCACCGCGAGGTTCTTCGATCGAGGAGATGCGTCTCGCCGGTACGAAAGGCAATATGCCTTTCCGCGGTCCACTCGCGGTCGGCGTACCCGGAATGGTCGACGCGTACTTCTCTATGTTGAACCGGTTCGGTACGCGTTCGTTTTCCGAAGTCGCCGAGCGCGGAACTGTCTATGCCGAACACGGACATCCGCTTTCGATGGCTTGTGCCGGATACATCACCGAGTACCGCGAACTCCTGAGCAGTTTTGAGTCATCGGCCGCTGTCTTTCTGGCCGGCGGAACCTCGCCCAAGGCCGGCGATCTGCTCAAACAGGCAGATCTGGGGCGCACGCTGCGGTCCATTGCCCAGTATGGTCCTGATACCTTTTACCGCGGTGACATCGGGCGCCAGATCATCGCGGCGATGCAGGCAAATGGCGGCTCGATGTCGCTTGATGACTTCGCCGATCACGAAACGGACGTAGTCGCGCCGATCTCGACGACCTATCGAGGACACACGATTTACCAGACCGGCCTTCCCAGTCAGGGAATGATCATGCTGGAACACCTCAATCTAA
>Ga0105046_10001944_pt1 | contig 32323 bp, 25 predicted proteins | sample MAT03_FD_78385 | JGI IMG/M metagenome (GOLD analysis project Ga0105046, IMG submission 78385) | Freshwater microbial communities from Lake Fryxell liftoff mats and glacier meltwater in Antarctica - MAT-03 (megahit assembly) | ecosystem: Environmental > Aquatic > Freshwater > Ice > Liftoff...
GTTGATCTCGTTGCGGAACGCCTTGCCCGTCTGGGCGATGCCGAACGGCAGCTTGAGCCGAGTGCTGTCGAGGACGTTGCGGTAGTTGACGAAGATGCCCTGCGCCGTCTCAGGGCGGAGGTAGACCTTGTTCTCCTCCGACTGGACCGCACCCGCGTGACTCTCGAACATCAGGTTGAAGGCGCGCGGCTCACTCAGCAAGCCGTCCCCACAACTCGGGCAATACGGCTGCCGGTCTTGTAGCTTCTTGGACGCTGGAAACACTACTTGACGCGGCTCGCCCTTGAAACCCTTCTTCAGCGTGCTCGACAACGTGTGCGAGCTGGCAGCGTCGGCCTGATTATCGGCTTCGACCGAAACCAGAATCTTCGGCTGCATGTCCTTCACATACTTCAAGGCGTCCTTGTAGGGGTCTGCCGCTCCTTGTTCCTTCAGGGTGGCGGTGTCTTCGAGAACCGCCACCAGTCCAGGCACATTCTCGGCGTGGTCGAAGTAAGCGATCTGCCACACCTTGTCGGCTCTGAATCGCTTCCGGCATTTCGAGCAGTCCATCATCGGGTCGCTGAACCCGCCGACGTGGCCGCTGGCGACCCAGACCTTGGGGTTCATGATGATCGAGCAGTCGAGCCCGACCATGCGGATCTCCTGGCCGGCCGGGCCGGGCGGCGGGTTGCGGACCATGTCCTGCCACCACGCCTCCTTGATGTTCCGCTTCAGCTCCACCCCCAGCGGGCCGTAGTCCCAGAAGCCGTTGATGCCGCCGTAGATCTCGGACGACTGGTAGATGAAGCCCATGTCCTTGCAGAACTTGGCGAACTTCGCCATGTCGATGCGGGTCGGCACGTCTGCGCCTCCGGCAGAACCCTTGGCCTGGGTCGCGCGGGTGAAAGAGGTCGGCCGGGGCGAAACACCCCCGGCCGGTACGCGGGTCATGATACGGGACGGGTGCGAGTGCGGCGGGGTTCGGCACGAAGCCCCGAGCCACCTAACCCCCCGGCCCCCTTCCCTAGGAAGGAAGGGGGGGACGTACCGACCGACTGGCCGCGCACCATCTCTGCGTCAGCAGTGTCACAGGAGGCTGAACAAGCCGAGCACCCCTCCCCCTCTGGGGGAGGGGCCGGGGGAGGGGTTGACCCCGTAGACGCCACGGACAGTCACGGCGGAATAGAATCGCCTCAGCGCCCCGCGGTCACGCGCAGCGGCTGCTCCTCCCGCAGCGCGTTCCGCAGGTGCGCCGCCTTCACCTCCGCCCGGAATCGCGCGTCGCCCGGCTGCGTCGCGTCCACTTCCACCGTGTACGTCACCGCCTGCCCCGGGCGTAGCTCCTCCAGCACCGGGAACGTCAGCTTGCCGTCGGCGCCGGCGCGGCCCTCGGCGCGGTCGGGGCCGACGCCCTTCACCAGCCGCAGCTCCGGCGGCAGCACCGCCGACACGTCCACCTGCCGCGCCGACACCGTCCCCTGGTTCCGCAGGCGAATCTGGAACGTCGCCCGCCGGCCCACCTCGACCGTCCCCGGCGGTGTTGCCACCTCCAAGACCACCGCCGGCGTGCCGATGATTGCGATCGTCCCCTCGGCCTTCGCCTGAAGGGATGCGGCGTCGCCGTCGGCCAGCGTCGCCACCGCGAGCGTCGCGGCGCCGGTCAGGCGGACCGCGTCGGCCTCCAGCTTGAACGTGCGCGTCTCGCCGGGGGCCAGGGTGCCGGCCTTCCACTCCACCGTTCCCGCGCTGATGACGCCGTCGCCGGCGTCCTTCACCCGCACCTCCGGCGGCAGCGCGGCCCGCACTACCACGTTCTTCGCGGCCACGTCGCCGGCGTTCGCCACCGCCACCGTCCACGCGAACTCCTGGTTCACGTACACCAGTTTCGGACCCGTCACCGCCGCCCGCAGTTCGGCCCGGCGCACGTCGAACGTCACCCGGCCACTCGACGCGGTCAGGTTGCCGTCGCCGGTCGCGGTCGCCTGCACGGCGTAGCGGCCGGTCAGCTTCGCCGACAACGGCAGGTCGAACGTGCGCGTCTCGCCGGGGTTCAGCGAGCCGGCCGGCAGCTCGACCGGGTTCTTCCCCGACGTGTGCTTCACGGCCTCGTCGAACGACGCGAACACGGTGACGTTGCGCGCCGCCGTGGGGCCGGTGTTCGTCACCGCGACGCGGAACGGGTTGGCGTCGCCGACCGTCGCCGCGGCCGGCGGCTCGACCAGCACGCTCAGCTTCCCGGCGTCGATGCGCACGGTGGCGTCGCGGCGGGCGCTCAGGGCGTCGGCCGTGTCCGCCTGCGCGGCGACCGTGATCGTGCCGACGCGGGCCGGCCGCACCTGCATGGCGATGGTCTGCGCCTGTCCGCCGCGCGACCCGGGCAGGTCGAACACCAGCGCCCCGCCGTCCTGTCGCGTCGGCGGCGGCTCGGAGCGTTCGAGTGTGGCGCCGTCCGACAGCGTCACGCGCACGCGGGATTCCTTGCCGTCCACCTGGCTGGTGTTGGCGAGCGTCACCGTCGCGGGGAACGACGCGGTCGGCCCGGCGACCGGCGGCGCCGTCACGTCGAGCTTCAGTTCCGGCGCGGCCCACTCGATGAGTGTCTCGCGGCGGCTGACGACGGTGCCCGGGCCCTGGCCGTTCTCGGCCGCCTTCAGCACCTCCACGGCCACGCGGGTCTTCTTGCGGTCGGTGCCGGCCTGCGGGTTGTTCTGAACGAGCCGCACCGTCGCCTTGCCGTCGGCGTCGGTGGCCGCTTCCGCCTCGCGGGACGTAGTGCCGGCGGCGCGCCCCACCAGCACCGTGGACGTGTCGTCGGAATCGACCAGTCGGTAGCGGACGCGGTAGGTCGGCGGCGTCGGGCCGTCCTGCTCGAACCGCGCCACCGTCGTCGTCAGGGCGTGCTCGGTGCCGATGCGGACGGTCGCCGGCGGCGGGAACACGAACCGCCCCTCGCCCCAGACGATCTTCGCGGCGACGCGCCCCTTCTCCCAGTTGAACACGCCGGGGGCGTAGGCCGTCAGGATCGTCTCGCCCGGCACCGGGCAACTCACCACGCAGAACGTCTGCCCGGCGCAAATCTCGACATCGTCCTTCGGGTCGTCGTTGCCGCGGGTGATGGTGTGGGTGGTGTAGCCGGTGTGGCTGATCGCGTACTTGTTGTCGTGCTTGTAGCCGCGGCCGGCGTAGAAGCCGGCTTCGTCCACCTCGACGATGCTGCCGGGGCCTTCGAGCATCCACTCGACGCGCCGACTCCGCCGCGGCTGGCCGTCCTTGTCTACCACGGAGGCCACGACCACCACCTGCGCCCCGAGCGGCGCCGTGGAGTCGGCGGGCGTCACCTCGATGCGGCAGGCCTTGGGGTCGAAGTCCTGGAAGTAGCCGAACGACGGTTTGCCGTGGTTCTGCAGGACCGGGCCGCCGGGGATGTAGTACGGGAAGTAGCCGGGGTTGTGCGAGTTGAAGCAGCCCCCCGCGAGGGCGGCGAACAGCACGACGATCGAGGCGGCGCGCCGGGTCATGGCGGGGGCATAGCGTGCCTCCGCGGCCCACGCAACCCCGGCGGCTGGGCGGTCTGGGGCCACCGGATGATTCTTCCGCCGCCCCCCCCACCGGGTCGCGGAAACATGTCGCCACGTCAGATCGATACTTGCGAGAGCGACATCGGTAGCGTAAAGTCATTCCTGTCAATGGTTTAGCCGCACGATGCCGGCCGATGACGCACGATCGGACAAAATCATGGTTCGGTTCGTGCGTCATCGGCCGGCATCGTGCGGCCGACTCCGGGTCCGGATTGCCGAGGCGAGCCGGGATCTCCCCGTTTACCACCGGAACCCGCGGGTCCGGTTCAACCCAGCTTACCCCGACGGCCGATATCCCCGTTACAGGCCGTCGCCCGCCCGCGCCCGTTTGGGTCTCCCGATGCACGAATCGGACCTCCCGCCGTTCGCCCGCACCACACGCAGGCTGGCCCTCGCCGGGCTGGTGATCGCGGTCGCTGTCGGCTGCAACCGCCAGCACTACCGACAGCGCGCCGACACGGACGTGGAAGGGATCATCACCCAAAAGAACGTCTTCCCCGACTGGCAGGTCAAGAACTTCCACGCCTACCCGCACCCGGACGCCCGGTTCGCCGACCCGTCCGACCCCGACCACCCGCCGTACCCGCCCGACGACTACGCCGCCCGCGTGCTCAGCCCCAACCCGCAGCACCCCACGAAGCGCAACGGCACGGGGCGCTACGAGGGGAAGGGGTATCTCGACTACCTGGGAACGTGGGACGCGGCGAACCGCGGGGCGCTCGACCCGGCGAGCGGCCCGCCTGAGCGGGCTGTTCCTGAGCCCGCCGAGGCTCCCAAGCAACAGCCCGCTCAGGCGGGGCGCTCGCCTCGCGCTGCTACTCATCGCCCCCCCACCGCGCTCGAAGCGGCGCGGACCGGCGTCCTCGTCGCCGCCGGCGAAGCGCCCGACGGCTCCGCCGTCGTCCTGGCCGTGCAGCAGGACCCCAAGGCCGGCGCCGGCGTCGTCGCCACCGGGGACGCGGCCGCCAGCGTCCTCAAGGTGCTGGAGAGCCAGCAGCAGGGCTACCGCATCAAGCTCGAACAGGCGGTCGAACTCGGCCTCGTCAACGCCCGCGAGTTCCAGGACCGCCGCGAAGACCTCTACCTCGCCGCCCTCCCCGTCACCAACGAGCGCTTCACCTTCGCCGCGCAGGGCTTCTTCGCCGAGACCGCGGCCCTCGACTTCGCCGGCCGACTCGCCGGCCGCGAGCCGCGCAACGCCGCCGCGTTCGGCACCGACGCCGGGCTCGGCAAGTTGTTCCCCACCGGGGCGCTGCTCGCCGTCCGCCTCGCCAACCAGGTCGTCGTGGACCTCACCGGCGACCGGCCCACGACCACCCTCTCAAACCTGTCGCTGTCGCTGTCGCAGCCGTTCCTGCGCGGCGGCGGGTACGCCGTCACGCTCGAACCGCTGACGCAGGCCGAGCGGAACATGGTGTACGCGATGCGGTCCTACGCCCGGTTCCGCAAGCTGTTCTACGTCGCCATCGCGGCCGGCGGCGACTACACGAACAACCCCTACAGCCTCCAGGGGCTGTCGGTGAATCTCGGCCGCGGCATCGGCAACAACCTCACCGCCCCCACCGTCGGCTACCTGCCGATCCTCCTCCAGAGCGCCACCCTCGCCAACCAGCGGCGGAACGTGGACTCGCTGGAACAGTACCTGAAGCTGTACCAGGCGTTCCGCGAGGGCGGGCAGCAGTCCGACCTTCAGGTCGGGCAGGTCGAAATCCAGCTGCTCAACGGCCGCAACCAGCTCCTCGGCCAGGCCACGGCGGCGACCGGCGGCGGTGGCGGGACGACCGCCGGCATCCGCGGGCTCCTCGACTCGCTCGACCAGTTCAAACTCCAGCTCGGGTTGCCGATGACGGTCGGCCTGGATTTGGACAGCACGCCACTGGCCCCGATGCAGCGGCAGCTCGCCCGCTTCGAAGCGGTCTACGCCGACATCCGCGCCGCCGAGGAGGCCGGCCGCCAGTTCGACCCGGCGGCCCCCGTGGATCAGATTCGCGTCCGCCTGCGCCGCCTCCTCAGCGACTCGCCGGTGGTGAAGGGGACCGAATTCGCCGCGGCCCTGCCGAATCGCTGGGCAACCTGGGAGCGTCTAAGCCCGGACGCCCTCGCCAAAACGCTGACGAAGTTGACCGACGAGCGCGCCCGGCTGCTCAACAGCCGCGCCGACCGGCTGGCGAAGCAGCAGCCGGAGGACGCTGCGGAATCGGCCCGGGTCGCGCAGATCGAGGCCGACATCGACCTCGGCGGCTTCGAGCAGGCGCTGCGGGTGTACGAGGCCCGGCCGTGGCAGAATCAGCCGGGGCCGGCCCGCGGTGCGGCGCAGGCGGGGGCGTTCCGCGAGGTGTTCAACGGGTTCTACCAGTTGATCCTCGTGGCGCGGAACGAGCGGTTGCAGGGGATTCGCCGGCTGTGGCCCAAACTCCCCGGGGCCGAGGTGGACGGCACCGACCTGGTTTCGGTGGGAATCGACGAGGCGTACACGGCTACGATGCAGGCGGCGCTGACGCGCCGGTTGGACCTGATGAACGCCCGCGGGCAGGTGGTGGACGCGTGGCGGCAGGTGAAGGTGCGCGCCAACGACTTGCAGGGGGTGCTGGGCGTCGGCTACAATCTCGATTCCTCCACCCCGCCCGGCGGCGGGAACCCGGTCGCGTTCTCCGGGGCGCGGACCACCCACAACGTGACGTTCAACGCCGAACTCCCGCTGGTGCGCCGGGCCGAGCGGAACAACTACCGGGCCTCGCTGATCGGCTACCAGCGGCAGCGGCGGACCCTGCAGGCGTTCGAGGACAACATCTGCACCGACGTCCGCACCGACGTGCGGGAGCTGCGGACCATCGCGGAGCTGTACCGCGTTCAGCAGCGTCTCATCGAGCTCGGGTATTCTCAGGTGGACAACGCGCAGGCGGTGCTGCTCGAGCCGCCGGCGCCGAACGCCCAGACGAACGCCGGCAGCGCCGCCGCCCTCACCAACCAGCTGCTCCAGGCCCAGCAGCAGCTCGTACAGGCCCAGAACACGCTGTACACCATCTGGGTGAACTACCTGATCTCCCGGATGGCCCTGTACGCGGACACGGAACTTCTCCAGATCGACGACCACGGGGGCTGGAACGATGAGTCTCTCCCACCAGACGAAGGCGCCGGTCGACCCGACCCCCGGCCCGAGCGGCTTCCCGCTCCCCGGCCAGCTCCTCCCGCCGGGCAGTAGCGGCCTCCCCCGCTCGCTCCCCGGCCGCGGCGCCCGCCCGAGCCGGACGCCCCTCTTCGTCGGCGCCGCCGTCCTCGTCCTGGGGGCCGGCGGCGTCGCCGCGTTCTTCTTCACCCGCCCGCCGACCGCCCGCGCCGACGTGCTCACGCACACGGTCAAGAAGGAGTCGCTGAACGTCACCGTCACCGAGAAGGGGCAGGTGGAGTCGGCCGACAACCGCGACGTGGTGTGTAAGGTGCGCGCCGGCACGAAGGGGTACGCCAGCACGATCAATTGGGTGATCGAGGACGGGGCGAAGGTGGAGCCCGGCCAGCTGGTGATGATCCTCGACGACTCGGCCCTGCAGGACCAGGCTCGCGCCCAGCGGATCGCGCTTGACCAGGCCTACGCCTCAAAGGTGAAGGCCGAGAAGGACTACGACATCACCGTCTACGACAACGAGCGGCTGCTCGCCGAGGCCGAGAACACCCGGCTCGGCGCCGAGATCGACCTGAGCAAGTTCGTCGGGCTGTCGTTCGACCCGGACCGGCTGCCGCTGGCCGCGGTGACCGGCGCGGCGGCGACGCTGACCGAGGGGGGCGACTACAAGCGGCAGGTGGACGACCTGACCGGGAAGGTGCAGCTCGCGCTGTCCGACGTGCAGCAGTACCAGGAGCGGGCGTCGTGGGCCGACCGGATGGTGCGGCAGAAGTACATGAGCGCCGCCCAGGCGCAGGCCGAGCGGAGCAAGCTCGAGAGCTCGCAGGAGAACTGGCGGAGCCTCAGCCGCCAGCGCGACCTGCTGCTCGCCTACGACCGCCCGAAGCTGCTCGCCGACTTCCGCAGCAAGGTGGACAACGCCTCCCGGCTGGTGAAGGGGAAGGAGTTGGAGTCGGACGCCAAGGAAGTCCAGGCCAGGATCGAGCGGAAGACCAAGCAGTCGATCCACTCCCAGGAGGGCGACAAGCTGAAGGAGATCGACGACCAGATCAAGGAGTGCCGCATCTACGCCCCGCAGGCGGGGCTGGTGGTGTACTTCAAGAACGAGTCGAGCCGGTTCGGGAGTAGTCCGCAGGGGATGATCGAGCAGGGGGCGCAGGTGAAGGAGGGGCAGAAGCTCCTCCGCATCCCGAACCTCGAGCGGATGCAGGTGAACACGAAGGTCCACGAGGCGATGGTGTCGCGGATCAAGGGCGACATCCGCGTAAGCACCGGCCTCATCTCCGGGATGCGGGTCGGCCAGCTCACGACCGTGGACCCGTTCCACCGGCTGGTGAGCCAGCACGAGGAGATGGTGACGGAGTTGGCCCAGCAGTACCGCGACCACGAGTACCGCACGGCCCGCAAGGGGCAGCGGGCGACGATGCGGGTGGACGCCTTCCCCGACCAGGTGTTCCCCGGCCGGGTGCGGGTGGTGGCGGGGGTGGCGAGCCAGACGGACTCGTGGGTGTCGGACGTGAAGGTGTACCAGACGCTGGTGCAGATCGACGACGTGGTGCTCGGCCTGAAGCCGGACATGACGGCCGAGGTGACGATCCACATCGAGGGGATGAAGGACGTGCTGACGATCCCGCTGCAGGCGGTGGTCGGCGGCGCGGACCTGGGGGCGAAGCGCAAGGTGTTCGTGCGCACGCCGACCGGGTACGACGAGCGCGAGGTGTCGCTGGGCCTGATGAACGACCGGGTGGTGGAGGTCCGCGAGGGGCTCGTCGAGGGCGACGAGGTGGTGATCAACCCGCGCGTGCTGCTGGGCGACACGCGCACCCGGACGGGCATCGGCGCCGGCCCGGCCGAGGGCGGCGGCGGCAAGGGCGAGGGGAAGGGCGGCGGGGGCGGCGAGAAGAAGGCTTACGACCCGTCGAAGAAGAAGGGCGGCGGGGCGCCCGGGGGCGCGCCGCCGGCCGGCTAGTAGCGCCGACGTGAAAGCCCGGGGACGGCCGTCCCCGGGCTTTGCCCGCCCTCAACGATTCCCCCAGACGTTCCACCCATGCCCGCCATCGTCCGCACCGTCGATCTGGTCAAGAACTACTACATGGGGACGCAGACGGTCCACGTCCTCAAGGGGCTGAACCTCACGTTCGACGAGGGCGATTTCGTCGCGCTGATGGGGCCGTCCGGGTCCGGCAAGAGCACGCTGCTGAACGTGCTCGGCTGTCTCGACCGGCCGACGAGCGGCAGCTACTTCCTCGGCGACGTGGACGTGGCCCAGATGGGCGACGACCAGCTGTCGGAGGTGCGGAGCACGTACCTGGGGTTCATCTTCCAGTCGTACAACCTGTTGCCGCAGTACACGGTGGTGGAGAACGTCGAGCTGCCGCTGCTGTACCAGGGGGTCAAGCTGGACGAGGGGACGAAGGCCCGCTGCGTGGCGCTCGCCGAGATGGTGGGCCTCGGCGACCGGCTCGACCACCGGCCACTGCAGCTGTCGGGCGGTCAGCAGCAGCGGGTGGCGATCGCGCGGAGCCTGGTGAACGACCCGCACCTGATCCTGGGCGACGAGCCGACGGGAAACCTGGACTCGAAGACGAGCGTGGAGATCATGCAGACGCTTCGGGCGCTGAACCGCTCGGGCAAGACGATCATCATGGTGACGCACGAGAACGACATCGCCGAGTGGGCGCGGCGGGTGGTCCGCCTCCGCGACGGCATGGTCGAGTCCGACACCCGCAACGACAGCCGCACGGTCACGGAACTGGGGCACTGACGCCCTAGCGACACCGCGTAGGCCGCCCGGGGCTTCCGCCCCGGGCTAGCGAAGGCGCCCTCCGGGCTTAAGACCAGAGCCGGGTGCCTGGTTTTCAGCCCGGGAGGGCGCCTTCGCTAGCCCGGGGCGGAAGCCCCGGGCGGCGTAGACGGTAATCCGGTAGCGACACCCTGCGAACGGCACCATGAACGCCTACCTCACCCTGTCGCCGACGAACCCCGCCCTGATCGGCCTCGCGGTGCTGCTCGCGCTCGGGCTGTTCGCGTGGCTGTTCGCCACCGGCCGCGTCCTCACCGGCGGCGGGGCCGCGAAGTTCCGCCGCAGCGTGTCGCTCGCGGTCAAGAGCCTGTGGCTCCACAAGCTGCGGTCGTTCCTGTCGGTCCTCGGCATCATCATCGGCACCAGCGCCGTCATCTCGCTCATGGCGTTCGGCGAGGGCTCGATGCAGGACGCCCTCGCCGACATCAAGCGGCAGGGGGCGACGAACATCATCGTCCGCAGCGTCAAGCCGCCGGACGACTCGTCCACCGCGGGCCGCTCGTTCGTCACCTCCTACGGGCTGACCGCCAAGGACCTCGGCCGGTTCGAGACGCTGGGCAAGGCCATCAGTCGGACGGTGCCGATCCGGGTGCAGCCCACCGAGGCCCGCTACCTGGAGCGGATGAGTATCGCCCGGGTCATCGCCACCGTGCCGGGGTACGCGGAGGTGAACCAACTCGAGATGGCCAGCGGCCGGTTCCTCGTCGATGCCGACGACCGGGAGCTGAAGAACGTCTGCGTGCTCGGCTCGGAGACGGCCGACAAGCTGTTCCCGACCGAGGACCCGATGGACAAGTCGGTGCTGATCCTCCGCACCCGGTTCGTGGTGGTCGGGGTGGCGAAGGAGCGGATGCCGACCGGCGGGAGCGGCGGCAGCCAGGCGGCCGAGGAGTACAACAAGGACATATACGTCCCGATCAAGACGAGCGTCGCCCGGTTCGGCGGCATCATCTTCACCCGCAGCAGCGGCTCGCGCAGCGCCGAGAAGGTGGACATCAGCCAGGTGACGCTGACGGTCGACGCCGAGGTGGACAGCGCGGCGGGGCGGCTGCGGGTGCAGGCGGTCGGCGACGAGGTGAAGCGGCTGCTGGAGAAGGACCACTACAAGCGCGACTACGCGGTGACGGTGCCGCTCGACCGGCTGGAGGAGGCCGAGCGGACGCAGAAGCGCAACACCGACCTGCTGGTGCTGATCGCGTCGATCTCGCTGCTGGTCGGCGGCATCGGCATCATGAACATCATGCTGGCGACGGTGACGGAGCGCACCCGCGAGATCGGCATCCGCCGGGCGCTCGGGGCGAAGCGGCGCGACATCACGCTGCAGTTCCTCGTGGAAGCGGTGGTGCAGACGACGGTCGGCGGGCTGTGCGGCGTCGTGCTCGGGCTCGGCATGGTGTTCACGGTGCCGGTGGTGTGGAAGTGGGTCGCCGGGAGCGCGCTGCCGGCGGTGGTGCACGTGCCGAGCATCTTCCTGTCGCTGTTCGTGTCGGTGGGGGTGGGGGTGCTGTTCGGCTGGTACCCGGCCCAGCGGGCGGCCAAGCTCGACCCGATCGAGGCGCTGCGGCACGACTAACCACCCGGGCGAGCCGACCGCCGTGAGGCGGCGGGTGACGTTCCAGACGCGCGTCACCCGGCCCCTTACGGGGCTCGGCTCGCCGGGCCGCCACCGTTTAACGGACCCGTCATGCCACGCCCCCCCGACAACAAGCTCCGCCCCGGCTGGTCGGGAACGGTCCCCGATCACGTCATCGGGCTGGCGTGGAGCCCGGACGGACGGTTCCTCGCGGCCGCGGCGGTCAGCGGGCCGGTCGTCGTGTTCGACGCGAACGGGAAGCCGCTCCACCAGCTGCCGGGGCACGGGTTCGGCACCGCCGCCGTGGCGTGGCAGCCGACGGGTAGCCTCGTGGCCACCGCGGGTCAGGACGGCAAGGTCCGCGTGTGGGACGGCGGCGCCGAAGTACAGGTACTCGACGGCGGCGCGGCGTGGGTCGAGCGACTGGCGTGGCACCCGACAGGGAACCTCCTCGCCGCCGCGGGCGGGAAGGCCGTTCGCGTGTGGGACGCCGCCGGGAACCTCGTGTTCACGTCGCCCGCGCAGGCCGGCACCGTCACCGACGTGGGCTGGCGACCCGGTTCGCAACAACTCGCCGTCCTCGGCTACGGCGCCGCGAACGTCTACGACCTGGCCGCCGGCGGGGCGGTCGCCCACATCTTCGCGTGGAAGGGGTCGCCGCTGGCGCTGGCGTGGAGCCCCGACGGCGCGGTGCTGGCCCACGGCAACCAGGACGCCACGGTCCACTTCTGGTACGCGGCTTCCGGCAAGGACTTGCAGATGTCCGGCTTCCCGTCGAAGGTGCGGGAACTGTCGTGGGATCATACCGGTCGGTTCCTCGCCACCGGCGGCGGGCCGATGGTGTGCGTGTGGGACTGCGGCGGCCCGAAGGGGCCGGAGGGGACGCAGCCGGCAATGCTCGAAGGCCCGGAGGACACGGTGACCGCGGTGGGTTGGCAGCACCGCGGCTACCTCGTCGCGGGGGCGGCGCGGGACGGCCGCGTGGTGCTGTGGCAGCCGGCGAACAAGAAGGCGCCGAAGGTCGGCGAGTACCGCTTCAAGGACGCCGAGGCGGCGGCGCTGGCGTGGTCGCCCGACGACAAGGCGCTGGCGGTCGGCGCGGGCGACGGCACGGTGGCGGTGCTGCGTATCGCGTAACACGCGACTGAGCCGGCCCCGTCAGGGGTCGGAGAGTTCGCACTTCCAGAGGCTCCGACCCCTGACGGGGCCGGCTCAGGGCCGGCTCCGAAGCGGACCGCCGACGACGAAAGCGATACAACACCCGGATGTTGACGAGCCCGGATTCCGACGACTGGTCCGCCCGCGCCACCGCCGCCCTCACCGCCTACGCCGAGCCGCTCGTCCGCGCCGTCGCCGGCCGGCTCGTCCGGCCGCGCACCCAGGTGCCGGTCGAGGAACTCGTCGAAAAAGCGGTCGCCACCCTCCTCAACCCGCCGGTCATCGACCGCCGCGTCAAGGAGCTGCCGCCCGCGGCGCGCAAGCTCCTCGCGCTCGTCGGCCGCAGCCGGCAGCCGCGCTGGAAGGTCGGCCACCTCATCGCGATGCTGTCGTCGCTCGGCCACGTCGAGGGGTTCACGCCGGTCGAGGCCGCGCTCGACAACGGGCTGCTGTTCCCCGAGGTGAACCCGCTCGCCCCGCCGGTCGCCGACTTCGCCGCGTGGCTCGGCTCGGCCGGGAGCATGGCGGCGACGGTGTTCGTTCATCCCGCCGTGGCCGCGCGGGCGCGCGGGGAAGACCTGGAACTCCCGAACCTGGCGACGGCCGAGCCGCCGGTCGGGGTGACGCCGCGGGTGGCGGACGGGCTCGAGTGGCCGCTGCGGCTCGCGGCGGTGTGGCAGCAGGTGGCGGCCGGCCCGGTGCGGCAGACGCAGGCGAACCTGCTGTTCAAGCGCGACCAGACCCGCCTCCAGGCCGACGAGGTGCTCAGCGCCCCGATCGCGGACGCGCTGGCGGCGGTGCCGGAAGCCGGCGTGCTGGCGCTGTTCTGGGCCGCGACCGCGGGGCTACTCGACCACGGGGCCGAGGAGCTGCGGGCGGCGCCGTTCCCCCCCGAGTGGGACGTCGGGCTGACGCCGGTGCTGGTGCGGCTGGCCGCGGCGCTGCCGCACGTCGAGGCGTGGGACCCGCTCCTCGGCTACGCCCCCGCCGAGGGCGGCATGAGTGCCACGCCGTCGGCCGGCCTGCTCGCGCTGCTCCTCCTGGCCGGCGCCGACGACGGCTGGGTGACGCCGGCGGACGTGGCGGCGTGGTTGTGGGAGCATCACCCGTCGTGGGCCGGCGGGCTGACCTCGGCGAAGGACCGCGGGGCCGGGTGGGTCGCGGGTTACCTGCTCGGCGTCTGCTACCCGCTGCGGCTGGTCGAGGCGGCGCCGGCGGAGGGCGGCTTCGCGGTGCGGCTGTCGGCGCTCGGCCGGCACCTGTACGCGAACGCCGCCGAGCCGCCGGCGATGCCGGCGTTCGCGCAGACGCTGCTGGTCCAGCCGAACGCCGAAATCCTCGCCTACCGACAGGGGTTGAACCCCGGCCTCATCGGCACGCTGTCCCGCTTCGCCCGCTGGAAGGGGATCGGCCCGGCGTGTACGCTCGAACTCACGCCCGAGCACACGTACCGCGGCCTCGAATCGGGGATGACGCTGCCGATGATCCTGCAGGCGCTCGCCCGCCACTCGGCGCGGCCGGTGCCGCCGAGCGTCGCGGACTTGCTGCAGCGGTGGTCGAACAAGCGCGAGCGGATCACGGTGTTCGCCTCCGCGGTGCTTGTGGAATTTCCCACCGCCGCGGACCTGGACGCGGCTGTTTCGCGCGGCATCGTGTCGGTCAAACTCACCGACCGCATCGGGCTGACGGCCGACGGCAAGGAGCCGCCGCTGGGGCAGCTGCGGCTGATCGCCAACCGCGACTACGAGGGGAAGCCGCAGCGCTGCGTCGCCGTCGCCGACGACGGGCTGACGCTGACGGTGGACGCGGCGCAGGCCGACTTGCTGCTGGACGCCGAGATCGGCCGCTACGCCGAGCCGCTGCCGTCGGAGAGCCACACGGCGCGGCGGTTCCGGCTGACCCCGGTGTCGCTGCGGCGCGCGGCCGAGTTGGGGCTGACGCTCGCGGACATCGACCAGTGGTTCCTCGACCGCACGGGTGCGGTGCTGAGCGCGGCGGGGCGGTTGTTCCTGTCGGCGTCGAAGCTACAGCCGCCGTCCGCGACCCGGCAGACGGTGGTGCGCTTCCCGACGGACGCGGCGACGGACGGCGTGATGCAGTGGCCGCAGACGCGGGAGCTGATCGCGGAGCGGCTCGGTCCGACGGCGGTGGTCGTGGACGAGGAGCACCTGGAGGCGCTGCGGCGGGCGCTGGCGGAGATCGGCGTGGTGGGGTGGTAGTGTCCGCCGCTCGCGGCGCTGCATCGCCGCAAGCGGCGTCAGATTAGCGGGATGTCCACCGCGTAGCTCGACGGCGCCGCGACCGCGGTGTTCGCCGCGAGCCCCGCCAGCTCGGGCTCGCTGTTCACGTAGCGGATGTCGCGCACCGTCTCGGCGAGCAGCCGGCCGTGCGCCTCCAGCCGGGCCGTCTCGTCGAGGCCGACCAGGAACGCCGACACCGCGAACCCCTGTCGCCGCAGCGTGCCGAGTGCCACCGCGGTTTCCACCGGCACCCGCGGCAGGATCGCCATCACGGTCGCGTCCCGCGGCATCCGCGCCGCCAGCTCCAGCGCCAGGCGGGCAAAGCTGAGCCCGTCGGACAACTCCAGCCGGGCGAGCCCTTCCCGAATCTTCTGAAACTGGTCGAACCCGCGCCGCGTGTCCACGACCACCGGCCGCAGTCGGTCCGACTCCTCCTTCAACTCGAAGCGGTCGCGCGCGGCGCTGCGGCTGGCGTAGTCGGATTCGCCCTTCGCCAGCGACTCCTCGCGGATGCGGTCGGCGGCGTCGCGGCCGTTGCTGGCGAACCCGATCTGCTGGTTCAGCACTGACACCGCGTAGGCCAGGCTGCACGCCACCGTGACGACCAAATCCGACCGGTACGGCTCGCCGCGGCTCGGGAAGCCGTCGGCGTGGAAGTCCACCAGCACGGTGGCGCCGGCGAGGCTGGTGGGCTCGTAGAGGCGCGAGTGGAGCTGGCCGGTGCGGGCGGTGGCGCGCCAGTGGATGCGCGAGAACGGGTCGCCGGGGATGTACGGGCGGACGCCGGCGGTGCGGGTCACGTCCTCGAACAGGCGGTTCTGCAGCCGCACCTCGCCGATCGGCCGCTGCGACGCGAAGTCGTACCGCGGCAGCAGCACGATCTTCGGGTACACCATGACGTAAGCCGGCGAACCGATGACGCGGTGCCGGCGGTGGAGGCCGAACACGTCACCGGTTTCCAGCACGGTCGGCCCGAGGGGGTAATAGCCGCGCCAGCGGAACGTGACGGTGTAGCGGAGCGTTTTTGTCTTCTTCGAGCCGAGCGCGACCACGCGGACGCGCTTCCCCTTCACGTCGAGCCGGGTCGGGCGGCGGAGCAGCCGCTCCGGCAACAAGTCTTCGACGAGTACCCACAGGATCGGCAGCGCCCCGGTGTTGCGGAGCGTGACGACGACTTCGACGGACTCATCGACCTCGCGCGGGTCGGTGGGGCACTTGCGGTCGGCGGCGAGGTTTTCGGCCCAGCGGCGGGCGAGGGTGCGGCTGAGGAGGTAGACGCCGAGGAGGACGTACCCGGCGAACGCGACGAGCCCCGCCTGCATCACGAGCGCGACGACGGTGATGGCGACCGCGACGAGGAGCCAGCGCATCGACGGGTTCCCCGGTGGTGTCTCCGATGGTAGCAGAGACGCCGGGCGAAGCCCACCCGTTGCAGCGGGTGGGCATTTTCCCCCTTCATCACGCCGCCCGCGCCGCCCGCGGCATGTCGGCCGCCTGGTCGGCGGCCCAGGCGAGCAGCCGCGCCCAGTTGCGGCCGTCGCCGGGGGCGAACTGGCCGATCAGCCGGCCGCCGGCGGCGCCGGTCCACACGGGGAGATTGCCGGGAACGCCGTCGCACGTCAGCGCCGCCAGCACCGCGGCGGCGGCGGCGTTCCGCGCCAGCGGCGGCACGCCGACGTCGTCGGTGCGGCCGACCGGGGTGCCGTCGAACTCGTGGACGAGCCGCTGCCAGAGGAAGCCGTTGCGGACGCCGCCGCCGCTCAGCAGCACGCGCCGCGGGCCGGTCGGCTTCGGCAGCCAGTCGTGGGCCGCGGCCGCGCGGGCGATCAGGTGCGTCGCGGAGCACAGCAGGTCGGGCAGGCCGGCGCCGTGCTGGCGGGCGGCGTCGAACGCGGCGAGGAGGAATGACCGGCCGAAGGCGTCGGCGTGAACGGCCTTCGGCGGCTTCCGCGTCAGGTGCGGGTGGTCGAGCCAGCGTTCCAGCAGCGCGTCGCGGAGGCGGCCCTGCACGGCCGTCTTGCCGCCGGGGTCGCTGAGGTCGCGGCCGCGGGTGCCGTGGAAGGCCATCGCGTCGAGGAGCTGGTTCCCCGGCCCGGCCTCGAACGCGACCACGTCCGTCAGCTTGCCGCCGGCGGGGACGAACACCACCTGCGCGACCGAACCCAGGTGGATCAGCAGTCGCTCCTCGGCGGCGGATTTGAACAGCAGGAAGTCGGCCGCGGCGGTGATCGGCTGGCCGGCACCGCCCGCGGCGCGGTCGCGGCCGCGGAACCCGTGGACGACGCTGATGCCCGTCTGTTCCGCGACGTGGTCGGCGACTTCGGCCCACGGGATGAGGGCGTCGGCGGTGCGGGCCGGCGGCAACAGCCCGGCCGCGAATGCGTCGCGGGCGGACAGTCCGGCCTGCACCAGCACCGACCGTGCGGCGTGGGCGAGCGTGTCGGCGACGTTGCGGACGAGATCGGGCGTGGGAGTGGCGCCGGGCCGCATCTGGTCGCGGGCGGCGGGGGGGAACAGGACGCGCACGGCCTTCGGCACGGCCGGCGTCAGCGCGAGGCCGACGCCGGGGCCGCGGACGACGGCCGCGTCGGCCCCTTCGAGCCCGGACCCGACGGCGAGGCCGACCAGCACGCGGGACATGGGTTGTCGTGGGGTTCGGGCCAAGCCCGGGGACGGCCGTCCCCGGGCTTTCGGACGTGTCGCTACACCGCCACCAGCTCGTCCGCGCTGCGGACGGCGGCCTGCACGAAGCACTCGAAGATCTGACCGTCCAGCGCGCTCGCCGTGTCGGCCTCGGGGTGCCACTGCACGCCGACGCAGAACCAGCTCGGGTCGGTGCTCTCGATCGCCTCGATCACCCCGTCCGGGGCGCGGGCGGCGACGCGCATCTTCTTGCCGAGCTGGTTCACCGCCTGGTGGTGCTGGCTGTTCACCCGCAGCTCGGGGGCGCCGTAAATCTCGTCGAGCCGGGTGTTCGGCTCGATCACGACCATGTGCCGGTGCGGGGCGCCGGTCTGGTCGTAGTGCGGCATCGCCCGCGGGTTCTCGGCCGGCAGGTGGAGGTACAGCGTACCGCCGGCGAACACGTTCAGCTGCTGCATGCCGAGGCCGATCCCGAGCACCGTCGTCTTCCGCTCGAAGATCTTCGCCAGCAGGTAGCGGTCGGCGTCCTCGCGGCGCGCGGCCATCGGCGTGACCGCGGCCGTCGGCGCCTTGCCGTTGCGGCGCGGGTCCATGTCGGCGCCGCCGGTGAGGATCACGCCGCACACCATGTCCAGGAGGACGTCGATCTCGGCGAGGTTGTCCTTGCGGAGCGGCGGCAGGACGACCGGCAGCGCCCCGGCCGCGATGATCGCGTCCAGGTAGGCGGCGTTGAGCTTGAGGTGGGCGGTGCCGTTCTTCGGGGCGAGGAACTCGGCGTTGATGCCGATGAGCGGGCGGGCGGGGGGCGGGGGCGGGTCCTTGCGTACGGCCATTCGTGGAGTCCCTCCGTGAGTCCCCCGGCGGCGTCGTGCCGGCGGTGCGGGTGATCCCGGACCGGGGGAAGGGGAGTGTATGGGGGAACACGCGGGGAGTGCAAGGGCGCTTTTTCGCGGCCCGGTTCGCCTTCCCGCTGCCGCGGCGGTTCCCGTACCCTAACCGCGTCCCGCCCCGCAGGAACGCCGCCGCCATGGACGAGTTCTTCAACCAGCTCTGGAACCTCATCCTCGTGTTCGGCGACCCGCGGAACCTGCCGCACCCGGAGCGCTACGTCGAGGCGCTCAAGGCTCCCGGCGCGATGTGGACGACGTTCGCCGCGGTGAACCTCATCGTGTTCACCGAAACCGGCCTGCTCATCGGCTTCCTCCTGCCGGGCGACTCGCTCCTGGTCGTCACCGGCATCGTCGCCCGCACCGCCGAGTGGCCGATGCTGCCGCTGACGCTCAGCCTCATCGCCTGCGCCGTCCTCGGCGACACGGTCGGCTACTGGATCGGGGCGAAGACCGGGCCGGCGATCTTCAACCGGCCGTCGAGCCGGTTCTTCAAGCGCGACCACCTCCTCGCCGCGAAGGCGTACTACGAGCGGCACGGCGGCAAGACGATCATCATCGCCCGGTTCATCCCGATCATCCGCACGTTCGTCCCGGTCGTGGCCGGGGCGGCGAGGATGGAGTACCGCACCTTCCTGACGTTCAACGTGGTCGGCGGCGTCGGCTGGATCACCAGCATGTTGGCCATCGGGTACTTCCTCGACGACGCGCTGAAGCAGGTGTTCGGCCCCGAGTTCATGATCGCCAAGCACGTCGACAAGGTGGTGATCGTGGTGGTGTTCCTGTCGGTGCTGCCGATGATCACGAAGGGCTACCGGCACTGGCGGGAGAGCCGCCGGGCGGCTAAGGTGGGGACGGGGAGCCCCCCAACCACGAGTGCCTGACCGGAGTTCGTGTATGTCACCCGAAGAATTGCGGGGTCTGCTCGCGCGCCGGCCGTTCATGCCGTTCCGCATCCACGTAAGCGACCAAGCTACCTATGACATCCGCAACCCCGAGATGGTGATGATCGGGCGGACGATCGTCTGCATCGGGATCGCTCGTGATATCGACAGCCCGTTTTTCGATGAGCCGGCATGGGTAGCTCTCCGGCACGTGACGCGGCTCGAACCTATCGTTGAGGCCGCACCGGCGGGGTGACCCCCTTGCCCGGACGGCCGCGACCGGGGAGAATTCACCCTCCCCCGCCGCCGTTCGGAACGCCCGCCATGCCCGTCGTCCACTGCCCGAGCTGCCGCCAGGCGCTGACCGTCGCCGACGGCCTCGGCGGCACCGTCGTCACCTGCCCCGCCTGCCAGAAGCCGATGACCCTGCCGCCGATGCCGGCCGCCGCCGCGCCGCCCGCGTTCGACGACCCCTTCGCCGTCCCCGATCCTTCGCCGCGCCGCGAGCGCGAACCCGCCCCGCCCCGCGAGCGCGACCAACTGGACGCCGGTCGCGCTCGTCGGCGGTGCCGGGTTCCTCGGGATGGTGGTCGTCGGCGTCGTGGTGTGGTTGATCGTCGGCGGGTCGAAGCCGGCGCCGACCGCGAAGGACAAGCAACCCGAGGCGAAGGCCGCCCCGCCGAAGGCGAAGGCCGACCCCCTCGCGGCGACCGGCGGGCGGATGGACGACGCCACCCTGGCGCGAATCAAGAAGGCGACGGTGTACATCCGCATCACCGGCCCGAAGTCGGTCTCGTCCGGCAGCGGGTTCTTCGTCGAGAAGGGGCTGGTGGTCACCAACTACCACGTCATCCACAACGAAGGCAAGATCGAGGTCGTGACCGAGAGCGGCACCCCGCAGGCGCGGACGTTCCTGGCCCACCCCAAGTTCCACGACGCCGGGAAGGACCTGGCCGTTATCGAGGTGGAAGGCGCGCCGGCGCCGGACATCCTCAAGGTCGCCGACACCCTTGCCCTCCGCGAGACGCACGAGGTGTACACGTTCGGGTTCCCGCTCGGCGAGCGGCTCGGGCAGGAGATCACCGTCAACAAGACGACCGTGAGCAGCATCCGCGCCGGAGGCGACCGTCAGCGGCGCGAGGTGCAACTGAACGGTGGCATCGAACGCGGCAACTCCGGCGGTCCCGTTACCGACGCCGCGGGCCGCGTGATCGGCGTCGCCGTATCGGGCGTTGCCGGCACGGACATCAAGAACGCCATCGCCGCCGAGGAAGTGACGCTGTTCCTGTCCCGCTACGAGCGCTGATTCACGCCCCAACCCCTTCGCCGCCGAGAGACCCATGTCAACCCGTCGGATCGCCTGCGCCCTCGTCCTGCTCGCCACCGTCGCCCCCGCCTGGGCCGCGGACCCGCCCCCGGGGCCGGTGCGGGTGTTCATCCTGGCCGGGCAGTCGAACATGGAAGGCCACGCCGTCGTAGACCTGACGGGGAAGGATTACAACGGCGGGAAGGGCACCCTCGCCGCGCTGTTCGCCGACCCGGCGAAGGCGAAGCTCGTCAAGCACCTCAAGGCGGCGGACGGGTCGTGGGCGGTCCGCGACGACGTGTTCGTCCGCTACCAGCGCGAGGGGCGGCCGCTGCTCGCCGGGCCACTCCGCATCGGGTTCAGCGTCTACGGCGACGCCCACCACTACGGCCCGGAGCTCCAGTTCGGCCACGTCGTCGGCGACCACCAGAAGGCGCCGGTCCTCCTCATCAAGGCCGCGTGGGGCGGCAAGAGCCTGTACAAGGACTTCCGCCCGCCGAGTTCCGGCGGCACGGTCGGGCCGTACTACACGAAGCTGCTCGCCGAGGTGAGGGACGCCCTGGCGAACCTCAAGACCGACTTTCCGGCGCTCGCCGGCCGCGGCCACGAACTCGCCGGGCTCGTGTGGTATCAGGGCTGGAACGACGGCGTGGACCCGGAGACCGCGGTGCCGGAGTACGAGCAGAACCTCGTGAACCTCATCAAGGACGTGCGGAAGGACTTGAACGCCCCGCGGCTGCCCGTCGTGGTCGGCGAGCTGACCGGCCCGTGGTTGAACGCCCCCGGCGCGTGGAACACCCTGCGGCAGGCGCAGGCCGCCGCGGCGGGGCGGCCCGAGTTCAAGGGGACCGTGCGGTTCGTGCCGACCCGCGACTTCGTCCGCCGCGCGGAGGAGTCGCCCAACCCCGGCCACGGGCACCACGAGTTCGGCAACGCCGAGACGATCTTCCTCGTCGGCGATGCACTCGGGAAGGGGATGACCGGGCTCCTCGCCGGTGAGCCGGCCGCGGCCGCCGCCCCGCCCCGCCCCCTGGCCCCGGCCCCGCGGCCGGTGGTGCCGCTGCCGACGGCCCACACCACGCAGCGGGTCGAAGGGTGGACCGTGCGCGTCGACGACCGGCTGCAGCTGCCGGAGAACGACGAGCTGCGCCGGAAGGCGCTGCGGTTCCTGGAGAACAAGCTCGCCGACATCAAGGTCGTGGTCCCGCCGGACCGGGTCGAAAAGCTCCAGGCGGTGACGATCCAGCTCGACCTGAACTACGGCAAGATCGGGCCGATGCAGTACCACCCGAGCGCTGGTTGGCTGAAGGCCAACGGCTACGCCGCGAACCTGGCGAAGTGCGTCCACCTGCCGCGGGCCGCCGACCTGGCGACGAAGCGGAACGTCAACGAGCAGCCGTGGGTGATCCTACACGAGCTGGCGCACGCCTACCACGACCAGGTGCTGGGGTTCGACAACCCGCGGGTGCGCGAGGCGTTCGAGGCGTACAAGAAGGGCGGCCGCGGGGAAAAGACGCTCCTCTACGACGGCCGGCGGGTGAAGCACTACGCCCTGACGAACCCGATGGAGTTCTTCGCCGAGATGACGGAGTCGTACTTCGGGGTGAACGACTTCTTCCCGTTCACGCGGGCGGAGCTGCGCGAGAGCGAGCCGGCGATCCACGAGCTGATGGCGGACGTGTGGACGCGGCCGCAGCCGGCGGGCGGCCGCTGATGCCGTCCGCCTCGCTGAAAGTGTGGCGGGGTAGCCGCGTCCCGTGCCTGGCCGAGCTGGCAGCGCAGTGCGCGTCGACGGCCGCGCTTGCGCCGCCGAACCCGCGGCTGGCGGAGGAGAACCTGCTCGGCTGGGTGTTGCTGCTGAGCGCCCACTTCCAGGGCTTCTGCCGCGACCTCCACACGGAGGCGGGGCAGGCGATATCGAGCCGGGTCCGGAAGACGCTCGCGCCGGTGGTCCACCGTGCGTTCGTGATCGACCGGGCGCTCGACCGCGGGAACCCGACACTCGTGAACTTGAAGGCCGATTTCCTGAGGTACGGGGTTCTCCTCGACCTGGCTGCGGCGGACCCCGCGAACCACACCCGCCTCGCGTGCCTCAGCCTCATGAACACGTGGCGAAACATCGCCGCACATCACACGCCGATCCCACCGACGGGGCTCCCGACGGTCGCCGACGTGCAGGACTGGCAAGCCGCTTGTGACGGGCTGGCCGTGTCACTGGACCGGGTGTTGTATGATGGCTTGCGAACACTGCTTCGGCGTGCCCCCTGGCCGCCGTGAGTCCCGGAGGGTATCCGTCATGACCGATCCCGTACTCGGGACGCCGAAGTTCAAGATCGGCGACCGCGTCCGCATCCGATACGTGTCCAACTGGAGGGGGCCGATCGTCGAGTGGCGGGGGCCGCTCGCGCCGGGAGGGGTCCAGGTGTACCGGATTCGGATCCAGAAACGACCGACCGAGGAGTTCACCGAAGCCAGTGAGGATCAGCTCATCCTCTTGCGGCCGAAGGCGGAGCGGGCCGTTCGCGTCGATCCGGCCCCGGCCGATGGTCCGCCCCCGACTGCGACTGGCGCGTAGCCGTGGGACGCCGGCGGGCGGCGCTCCTAGAATGGGGAAGCCGACCCGCCCCAGCCCCACCGCCCGCACCCGCGCATGGATACTGCGACCACCGGCGTCCGCCACCCGAAGGGGCCGGCCAAACCCCGCAAGGGGCCGGACGCCCGGGCCTTCGCCGCCGCCCTCCTCGACAGCAGCGTCGGCGCCAAAATCCTCGTCGCCCTCACCGGCACCGCCCTGACGCTGTTCGTCGTCTTCCACATGATCGGCAACCTGAAGGTGCTTCAGGGGCCGGACGCCATCAACGGCTACGCCTACTTCCTCAAGCACGACCTCGGCGCCCTCATCTGGCTCGCCCGCGGCGGGCTCCTGCTGGCGTTCGTGCTCCACCTGGCGCTGGCGCTGCGGCTCAAGCTGCGCTCGGTGGCGGCGCGGCCGGTGCCGTACCAGGTGTTCAAGCCGTCGCAGGCCAGGCTCGCCAGCCGCACGATGGTCTACACCGGCGTCGTGGTCGGGCTGTTCACGCTGTTCCACCTCGCCCACTACACCTTCGGGTGGGTGAAGGGCGTGCAGGTGCCCGACGCCGCGACCGGGCAGAAGGTGTGGAAGAACTACCTCGACCTTACCGACGCCAAGGGCCGGCACGACGTGTACGAGATGGTCGTGTCCGGGTTCTCGAACCTGTGGGTCGTCGGCATCTACCTCGTCGCGCAGGTGGTGCTGTTCGTCCACCTGCGGCACGGCATCCCGAGCGTGTTCCAGACGCTCGGCATCAAGAACGCCCGCCTCCGCGGCGGCATCGACGCCCTCGGCCTGCTGCTCGCACTGACGATCCTGGTGGGGAACGTGGCGCTGGTGCTGGCGGTGCAACTCGGGTGGCTGAAGGCGCAGTACGCGGCGGGCTGACGGCACAACAAAGCCTGGGGACGGCCGTCCCCGGGCTTCGGGAGCGCTGGCGATGAATCTCGATCCGAAGGTGCCGGGCGGCCCGCTGGCCGAGAAGTGGACGCGGTTCAAGCAGGACCAGCGGCTCATCAACCCGGCCAACAAGCGGAAGTACACCGTCCTCGTCGTCGGCACCGGCCTCGCCGGCGGGGCCGCCGCCGCGACGCTCGCCGAGCTCGGGTACAACGTCCTGGCGTTCTGCTACCAGGACTCGCCGCGCCGCGCCCACAGCATCGCCGCCCAGGGCGGCATCAACGCCGCCAAGAACTACCGCAACGACGGCGACACGATCCACCGCCTCTTCTACGACACCGTCAAGGGCGGCGACTTCCGCTCGCGCGAGGCGAACGTCCACCGGCTCGCCGAGGAGTCGGTCAACATCATCGACCAGTGCGTCGCCCAGGGGGTACCGTTCGCCCGCGAGTACGGCGGCCTCCTGGACACCCGCAGCTTCGGCGGCGCGCAGCTGCAGCGTACCTTCTACTGCCGCGGGCAGACCGGTCAGCAACTGCTCCTCGGCGCGTACCAGGCGCTCAGCCGGCAGATCGGCACGGGCGCGGTGAAGATGTTCCCGCGCTGCGAGATGATCGACCTGATCGTTGTCAACGGCCGCGCCCGCGGCATCGTCACGCGGCACCTCGAAACGGGGAAGATCGAGTCGTTCACCGCCGACGCGGTGGTGCTGGCGACCGGCGGCTACGGCAACGTGTTCTACCTCAGCACGAACGCCAACGGCTGCAACGTGAGCGCGACGTACCGGGCGTACAAGCGCGGGGCCGCGTTCGCCAACCCGTGCTACACGCAGATTCACCCCACCTGCATCCCCGTCACCGGCGACCACCAGTCGAAGCTGACGCTGATGAGCGAGAGCCTCCGCAACGACGGCCGCATCTGGGTGCCGAAGAACGCGGCCGACATCGGCAAGCACCCGGGCCAGGTCGGCGAGGCGGACCGCGACTACTTCCTGGAGCGGAAGTACCCGAGCTACGGCAACCTGGCCCCGCGCGACATCGCCAGCCGGGCCGCGAAGGAGGCGTGCGACGCCGGCCGCGGCGTCGGCCCCGGCGGCCGCGGCGTGTACCTCGACTTCGGCGCCGCCATCGCCAAGCAGGGGAAGGACAAGATCGCCGACAAGTACGGCAACCTGTTCGAGATGTACGAGCGGATCACCGCCGAGAGCGGCTACGACCGGCCGATGCGCATATACCCCGCCGTCCACTACACGATGGGCGGGTTGTGGGTGAACTACGAGCTGATGTCGAACGTGCCGGGGTTGTTCGTCGCCGGTGAGGCGAACTTCTCCGACCACGGGGCGAACCGGCTCGGGGCGTCGGCGCTGATGCAGGGGCTCGCCGACGGGTATTTCGTGCTGCCGTACACGCTGACGCATTGGCTCGCCGGCGAGAAGCCGGGGGCGCTCGCGGCCGACCACCCGGAGGTGCGGCGGACCGAGGCCGAGGCGACGGAGAAGATCAAGAAGCTGCTGGCGATCAAGGGGAAGAAGACGGCGACCGACTTCCACCGCGAGTCGGGGAAGGTGATGTGGGAGAACGTCGGCATGGCCCGCACCGGCGAGAGCCTGACGACCGCGATCGGCCGCATCCAGGAGCTCCGCGCCGAGTTCTGGGAGAACGTGACCGTGCCCGGCTCGGCCGACGACCTGAACACGGCGCTGGAGCGCGCCAACCGGGTGGCCGACTACCTGGAGTTCGGGGAGTTGCTGGCCCGCGACGCGCTGGCGCGCGAGGAGAGCTGCGGCGGCCACTTCCGCCTCGAGTACCAGCAACTGGACGACGACGGCAGGCCGAACGGCGAGTGCGAGCGGGACGACGAGCGCTTCCAGCACGTCGCCGCGTGGTCGTACGCCGGCCCCGACCGGGAGCCGGACCGGAACGTCGAGCCGCTGGTGTTCGAGGTCGCGAAGCCGACGAAGCGGAGTTACAAGTAACCCCCCTGAAGCCCACCCGTTGCAACGGGTGGGCTTTCTCCCACCTCCAACGCAATCCATGAAGCTCACGCTCCACGTCTGGCGGCAGCAGAACCGGACCGCCCCCGGCCGGATGGTCACGTACCCGCTCGACGGGGTGAGCCCGGACATGTCGTTCCTGGAGATGCTCGACATCCTCAACGAGCAGCTCATCCTCAAGAACGAAGAGCCGGTCGCGTTCGACCAGGACTGCCGCGAGGGCATTTGCGGGTCGTGCGCCCTGATGATCAACGGCCAGGCGCACGGCCCCGAGCGCGCCACGACGGCGTGCCAGCTCCACATGCGCAGCTTCCGCGACGGCGACAGCATCACCATCGAGCCGTGGCGGGCGAAGGCGTTTCCGGTGGTGCGCGACCTGTGTACGGACCGCTCGGCGTTCGACCGCATCATTCAGGCCGGCGGGTTCGTGGGGGTGAACACCGGCGGCGCCCCGGACGGCAACTCGCTGCCGGTGGCGAAGGCGCAGCAGGAACTGGCGATGGACGCGGCCGAGTGCATCGGCTGCGGGGCGTGCGTGGCGGCGTGCCCGAACGCGTCGGCGATGCTGTTCACGGCGGCGAAGGTGAGTCACCTGGCGCACCTGCCGCAGGGGCAGGCGGAGCGGCACGAGCGGGTGCGGGCGGTGGTGGCGGCGCACGACCGCGAGGGCTTCGGGCACTGCACGAACATCAACGAGTGCGAGGCCGCCTGCCCGAAGGAGATCAGCGTCGAGCACATCGCGCAGTTGAACCGCGACTACGTCGGCAGCACGCTGGCGACGGCGGTGAAGTAGTAGGCTCAGAGTTCGGACGTGATAGCCAGCCCGAAATCGCCCCGTCGGGCGGGTTCCGCGGGGACGTGGACGTGAAGCCGGTCGCCGTCGCCAAAGTACCAGATCAAACCTTCTTCAAGTCTCAACTCGAACAACTCCAAATACGGCTCCTCCGGCGCGGGGTTTGCCCCGGCGATGAAATACGCACGCTGCTCGAAGTAGTCGGGCAACACCCAGCAGAACTCCTTCTCCGCTGACCCGCACATGACGTGCTTCCGCCCGGAGGTGTATCCCTCGATCGCGTTCTGCAACAACACGTATTTCAACGTCGAAGGTCGGTTCGGGTCGTCCGACGGTTCCGTCGCTTCGGGGATACCCGGGATGGGAAACGGGAAGTCGAGTGATTCGCTCAACCGGACCGGGTGAGTCACCGTAGCCGGGAACTCCCGATCGCCACACCACTGATCGTGCCACTTGTACGGCGTCGGCGGCACCAGGCGAGTCAGTTCAACCCCCGGCGGGGTGTACCAGACCAGTGGCAACCCTTGCTCGAAGACGTGCCCCAGCCAGCGGAAGAGAGTTAACAACCCGGCCGGAGGCAGCAACCCATCAGCCAGCGTACCCCTCACCTCGGAAAGGTCGATTTGCAAGAGGAATTGGAGCGGCCACCGGCCGCCGAACTGGGCGTCCTCCGCCATCGGCCAGACGGACCCAGGTGGTAGGTCGGGGCACCCGCCGGCCCGACTCGTACCGAGAAGGAAGGTTCCGAGCGGCTGTGGCGCGCCGATGCCGAGCGAGATCACGACCTTCGGGCTACGGAGGATGTCCCCGAGGTATGGTTCGAGTGCGGCGAATCCGTTCGGCGTGTAGGTCTGAGCGGCGTACCGAACGTACTCGTCATGCGACCGCGAGTAGTCCGTCCGCATCCGCCGGCGGATCGTCAGTCCGAGGATATCGGCCCAGGCGGGGTTCAGGTCCGTCGGGTCGGGCGGGAGCGGCCGGCGGGCGTCGAAGTCGGTCAAGAACTCGCGGAGGAACGCCCCACGCGGGTCGCCCTTGCTGTCGAGCCAGTCGGCGTAGATTCGCAACGGCGTGTCCGCGCTCAGGTCAGCGACTACCGTCCGGAGCAGGGCGAGTTCATCGGCGGACCCGGCGGCGCGGCGGACGGGCATCTTCGGACCTCGGCGCGGACACGTGATGCGGTTACCATCCCACCCCAACGCCACCGCGTCAACCACGGAGCCGACCATGCCGTCGCCATTCCCCGGAATGGACCCGTACCTCGAAAGCGATCACGGCTGGATGGGGTTCAACCTTGGCATGGCCGTTGCCTTCGTCGAACTGCTGAACCGGACACTGCGGCCCGAATACTTCGCCGACTCGGACACGCGGTTCTACCAGCCGGAGGACGACGACCCGGTTCACGGGTACGACCCCAACCTATTCGGCCGGCGTCCGCCCCCGCCCGCCGCACCGCCGCAGATCGACCGCACCGCCGTCACCAAACCGGTGGTGATCCGCGTCGGCGACCCGACTCGGGAACACCGCGTCGAGGTCCGCAGGACCAAGCCGCGCGAGCGGCTCACGGTGATCGAATTCCGCAGCCCGGCGAACAAGACCCGCGGCACTGCCGGCCGGGCGAGCTTCGAATCTCAACGCGAGGAGGCGTTCGCGGCAGGCGTGAATTGGGTCGAGATCGACTTGCTGCGGACCCGAGACGGCCACCCCTCCCGGCGCCGCTTCCCGCACCATCAATACGCGATCGTCTCGTCGCCGGTCGAGTTGCGGCCGGCGGTGAACGTGTGGCCGGTCCGCATCACGGACCCGCTCCCGGTAGTCGGCATCCCGCTCGGCCCCGGCGAGCCCGAAGCGGCGCTCGACATTCAGCACGCCTTCGACCTCGTGTACGACCGCTCCGCCTACGAGGTCACGGCCGAGTACGCCGCGGAGCCTTCCCCGACGCTCCCGGCGGAACTGGCGAAGTGGGCCGAGGCGCTGCTCCGCAAGAAGAAGCTCCGGTGATCGGCCCTCGCATCCCCCGGGGGCGGGCGTAAGCTACCCGCACGACCCCGCCACCCGAGGCCCGCATGTTCGCACGCCGCGACTACGTCCGCGACTACATGATGATCCCGCCCGGCACCGGCGAGACCGGCGTCGCCAACATGATCGTCGAGATCCCCCGCGGCCGACGCACCAAGTTCGAGGTGGACAAGGCCACCGGCATGATCAAGATGGACCGCTACCTCTACTCGTCCACCATGTACCCCGGCGACTATGGGTTCATCCCCCAGACCCTCGCCGAGGACGGCGACCCGTCCGACATCCTCGTCATGGTCAACGAACCCACGTTCAGCGGGTGCCTGATCGAGGCCCGGGTCGTCGGCGTGTTCAAGATGCGGGACAAGGGGTTCAACGACTTCAAACTCCTGGCCGTGCCTCACAAGGACCCTCTGTTCGGCGACATCCTCGCGCTCGACGACGTGCCCCACCACTTCCTCCGCGAGGTCGAGCACTTCTTCAGCACGTACAAGGTACTCGAAGGCGTCACGATCGAGCCGCTCGGGTGGGCCAACGCCGAGGAGGGGGCCGTGGAGGTGCGGGCGTCGATCGAGCGGTTCCGCAAGACGCTCGGGAACTTCTAGCCCCACCCGCCCATCCCGCACGGCCGGCGCCACCCGGCCGGGATTCGCCCCGAACTCGCCGCAACCCGACTTTCCCGTTTGCCCCGCAATCGACCGGGGTCCAAACTACGTCGTGGTAACAGGGACCGTGACCCGGCGGCCGACCGGCCGTTGCACGAGCTTCCGGAGGAAGTCATCATGTCCACCCCGCCCGCCCGGCGGCGCTCCGCCCTCGGCCTCGAGCGCCTCGAAGTCCGCGACGTGCCGTCCTTCTCCCCGTTCCAGAACCCTGGCGGCCTGAGCATCGCCGTCGGCGACGTGTTCCCCGAGGTGGCGATCGGGGCCGTCGAGAATGAAATCGTCGTCGGGTCCGGCAAGGGGGAGCAGCCGTACGTCCGCGTGTACAGCCTAGCCGGCGTCCTGGAGGCCGAGTTCCTGGCCTACGAGGCGTCGTTCACCGGCGGGGTGAACGTGGCACTCGCGGACGTGGTGACCGGCGACACGTTCCAGGAAATCATCACCGGCCCCGGGTTCGGCGGCGGGCCGGTGGTGAAGGTGTTCAACCCGAACAACCGGAACATCCTCCGGTCGTACCTGGCGTTCGAGCCGTCCTTCCGCGGCGGCGTGAACGTCTCCGGCGGGCAGCTGAACCTCGCCACCGCGAGCGAGGAAATCGTCGCCGCGGCCGGGTTCGGCGGCGGGCCGGTGGTCCGCGTCTTCAACGAGAACGGGTCGGCGTTCTCGTCGTTCTTCGCCTACGAGTCGAGCTTCCGCAACGGGGTGAACGTCGCCGTCGGCGACATCCTGAGCACGGCCGGCGGCGCGAACGCCGGGGACGAGATCGCCACCGGGCCGGGGGAGAGCGGGGCACCGCTGCTGAAGGTGTTCGGCGGCACCGGCGACCTGCGACGGTCGTACTTCGCGTTCGACCAGGCGGACCGCAATGGCCTGGTCGTCGGCGTCGGCAACACCGAGAACGCCCTGTCCGACGAGATCTTCGCCGCCGCGCAGTTCACGCCGCTGACCGTCGCCCCGCGCATCCGGTCGTTCAACGGGAACAGCTCCGGCCAGATCGAGTCGGACTTCAGCCCGTACCCGGCCGGGTTCACCCGGTACATCAACTTCGCGGCCGGCGAGGTGGACCCGTTCTTCACCATCGGAACGCCCTTCGTGAACAACAACGCCGGCGACCTGAGCGTCGTCCCCGGGGAGGGGCCGACGACCCAGGCGCCGCGGATCTTCTACGGCCTCCGCGGGTCGGCCGCCGGGAACAACGGCCCGTGACCCCCGACCCGCTCCCGCCCGGGGGAAGTTCCCCCCGGGCGTCGGCGTTTCCCGAGTACCGCCGCGACCCGGTCACCGGCCGGTGGGCGATCGTTGCCCCGGGTCGGGCGCTGCGGCCGAGCGTGCCGCACGCCGCGCCGCCGGCCCCGGACCTGCCGGCCGACTGCCCCTTCTGCCCCGGCAACGAACACGACACGCCCGGCGAACTGTTCGCCGACCGCGACCCCGGCACCGCCCCGAACGGCCCCGGCTGGCGGCTGCGCGTCGTTCCCAACCGCTACCCGGTCGTCGAACCCGACGCGCCGGCGGTCGGGCGGCACGAGGTCGTCATCGCCTGCCCGGAGCACGTCGTGCGTGCCGCCGAGCTGCCGCGCGGGGCGTACCGCGGTCTGTTTCGGGCGTACCGCGAGCGCATCGCCGCCCATGCCGCCGACCGGTGGCTGGCGTACACGCTGGCGTTCCAGAACGTCGGCGCCGCCGCGGGGGCGTCGCTGGCGCACGCGCACGCGCAGCTCGTCGCCACGCCGTTCGTGCCGCCGATCGTGCAGGACGAACTCGACGCGGCCGCGGCGCACCACGGCCGCACGGGGCGGTGCGTGTTCTGCGACCTGATCGCGACCGAGCGGCGCGGGCCGCGCGTGGTGTGCGAGACGGCCGGGTTCGTGGCCGTGGCGGCGTTCGCCCCGCGGTTCGCCTATGAAGTCTGGGTGCTGCCGAAGGTTCATGCCGCCCGCTTCGAGACGATCGACGACGTGGATGAACTCGCCGGCGTGGTGCGGCGCGTGATCGCGGCGACCGACGCGGTGCTCGGGCCGGTCGCGTTCAACTGGGTGCTCCACACCGCGCCGCTGCGGTCGCCCGAGCTGCCGCACTACCACTGGCACCTGGAGGTGCTGCCGCGCACGGCCACGCCCGCCGGGTTCGAGTGGGGCGGCGGCTGCTTCATCACGGCCGTGGCGCCCGAGGACGCGGCGGAGCGGCTGCGCGCCAAGGTGTAGACGGTGCGAAGCCCGGGGACGGCCGTCCCCGGGCTTTCTCGTAAATCGATCCCATGCGCATCGGCATCTTCGGCGGCACGTTCGACCCCGTTCACATGGGGCACCTCATCCTCGCCGAGCAGTGCCGCGACCAGGCCGGGCTCGACGAGGTGTGGTTCCTGCCGAGCTACCACCCGCCGCACAAGGCCGCGGCCGCGGTCACCCGGTTCGAGCACCGCTGCGACATGCTCGAACTCGCCGTCGCCGGCCACCCGGCCTTCCGCATCGACCGCATCGAAAAGGAACTGCCGCCGCCGAGCTACACCGCGGAAACCCTCGCCGAACTCCGCCGCCGCCACCCCGCCGCCGAGTTCGCCCTCCTCATGGGGTCCGACGGCCTCCCCGACCTGCCGGGGTGGTACGAGCCGCGGCGCGTCGTCGAACTCGCCAACCTCGTCGTCGTGCCGCGGCCCGGCATCATGCTCTGGACCGCCGACCGACTCGCGAAGGCGCTCGACCTCCCCACCGACGCCGTCCGGCTGCGCTACGTGGCCTGCCCGATGATCGAAATCGCCAGCCGGGAGTTGCGGCGGGCCGTCGCCGACGGCATGAGCGTTCGATATCTCGTGCCGCGGGCCGTCGAAGAGTACCTCCGCGACCGGAAACTGTACAACCGCTGACCATCGCGGCGGAATTATTGTTTCCGCCGCGCCCCCCACCGGGTCGCGGAAACATGTCACGCGGTTAAATTGACGGGCGTTCGCGTATGCCGCTGGCCGACACCCACGTCCACCTCCTCGCCGGCCTCGACGACGGACCCGCCACGCCGGCCGAAGCGGTCGCCATGTGTCGGTTTCTGGTCAGTGAAGGGGCCGGATTCGCCACCGCACTCGCCCACCAGAACGACGATTACCCCGACAACACGCCGGACCGCCTGCGGGCGGCGGCGGCGGCGCTCGCGGCCGAGCTCGAACGGAAGAAGGTGAAGCTGTCGGTGCATCCGACCGGCGAAGTGATGCTCGGGCCGGA
>Ga0105046_10001947_pt1 | contig 32313 bp, 24 predicted proteins | sample MAT03_FD_78385 | JGI IMG/M metagenome (GOLD analysis project Ga0105046, IMG submission 78385) | Freshwater microbial communities from Lake Fryxell liftoff mats and glacier meltwater in Antarctica - MAT-03 (megahit assembly) | ecosystem: Environmental > Aquatic > Freshwater > Ice > Liftoff...
AGATGCGGGAAAATCGCTCTCGCAGGGGCTGGCAGGCGTATTTCCCGATTCGTGGAAACCCGGCGAGGAGAATGCGACTGTCGAAGTCTGGTTGACGATTCGTGGCCGACAAGCCGTGTGTGGGCTGCGATTGTCGGACAAGACCATGCGTCATCGCCCATACAAGGTCGAGCATTTGCCCGCCTCCCTCCGGCCGACGATGGCAGCGGCAATGGTTCGGCTCGCGGGTGCATCGCCTGGCGATATTCTTCTCGATCCCATGTGTGGAGCCGGGACAATTCTTGCCGAGCAAATCGAACTCAGCAAGACGCGCAAGGCGGGCCGGGTGGAAACCTGGGGCGGTGATCGGGAAATGAACATGTTGCGGGCCGCGGCCTCGAATCTGCATCGAGTGGGCCCTGCCTTACTCTGCCACTGGGACGCGACGCGATTGCCCCTGGCCCGGGAAAGCGTAGACCGGATCGTGTGCAATCCGCCTTTCGGCAAGCAGCTTTCCTCCCTCGCGGAAATCGGGCCCCTCTATCGGGCGGCTCTAAAAGAATGTCACCGAGTCTTGCGGATGGGTGGAAGAGCGGTGTTTCTGGTTTCCGAGCCCGATGCGCTGCGGGACGCGATCAAGCCTCTGCACTGGAAAGCTACACGTGAGATGGAAGTTGAAGTTCTCGGCCAACCCGCCATGATTGGCGTCTGGCAAAAACCGGAATGAATGGGTACAGTGAATAAAGCCCGAAGCGAAGGCGACTTGGTTAGTCCAAGAAATACTATAACCTTCGCTTGCGCTTCAGGCTCCGCTACCTGTATCAGGATCAAGTCATGGCGAAGTATCAGTGTCCCGAATGCAGCGCGACGTTACGGCGGGCCGAGGCCGTTGCGCCAGGCAAGAAAATTCGCTGCCCTAAGTGCGAGGCCGTCTTCAAGGCAGTTTTGATGCCCGAAGATGAGCCCGCAAAGGAAGAAGAGGCCGGATACGCCGTGGCTGGCGTCGCCGCCAAAGTTGCTCCCCCCAAGCCTGTCGAAGAGGAAGAGGAGAACGGGGATCCTTATGCCGTGATCAAGGAATCAGGGGACGAAGTCAAACAACAGATTCATCTCGGCAGCCTTCGGGACAGATTTGCAAAAAGCAAAATCGGCCCGGCCATGTTCAAGACGGTTCTGCCCTCAAACTATTTGCTTCGACTCGGTCTGTTCAGTTGCGTTGTTGCAACCTTCACGTTTATCTATGGTGTTTGGCCGATCATTTTTTGCGAAGCCAATCCCTTGAGGCCATTCATCCGGCCTCGCGTGGACATCATGTACCAGGCGGCACTCATGTTCGCCTGTGGCAGTGTCATGTGCCTCGGTGCCGCCCGAATGCAGGATCTCACCTCCTACCCTTGGTCGATCATCGGTGCCTGCATGGCGATTGTCATCTATGTTCCAGCGGGCATCGTCGTCGCGAGCGCGATCTTGTTGATGTTCGGCCCGTTGGGAATGCTCTTCATTGCTCTGGATCTCGCGTTGTGCTTTGTCGGTGTCTGGTGCTTGATCGTATTATTCAATCCGCAGGTTCGTGCTGGATTCAAGGAACGAGTCGAAGCGATCGATTGAGGTTCCCATGACCTGGATGGACGAATACGACTACGGGCGAACTCTCGGCATTGGGCTCGACAATCATCAACTCGCGCATCTGGCAGGTGCATTATTTCTCGGCCTCTTCGCGGTCTCCGCACTGCGGCACGCGAGGAAGGCTGGCGGATTCTATCCCGCGATCTGGATTGCAATCTCGCTCGGTCTGTTCGCGGGCACGTTAATCGTCGTGGCACGTGGCTTCCCCGAAGAACTACCCGACTTCCTGAAACCGTGGACCGACCCGGATCGAATCGCGCGCCTGGTTGCCGTCCTCGCTCTGTCCGGATTGTCGGCCATCCTAATCTCCGCCTATTGGGTTCGCGGCGGGCTAGCCAAGTTTTGGAATCGAGCCGCTGGACTGGCAATCGCTGGGCTTGCCGTGTGGCTCGCCGTCGGCTGGTTTGGCGAGGAGATTCCAGACGAGGCCAGGCCCTGGACTGCCGATCGAGTCATCATTCGAGTCGTCATTGTGATGGGTCTGTTGGCACTCGCCTTCGCGTTTTGGGTTCGAGGAAACTGGTCGTCGGCACACGTTCGCTGGGCAAATCGAGCTTTGGTCCCAGTGACGTTGGCGATCGTAATCGTCTTGGCATCGCGCTGGTTCGTCACTCCCTCATGGGCCGAATTTCCTCGGACTTCAGTCGAACAAGCGACGGGGATACTTGCTACGATCGCTTCGGCGACATGCCTGTTGATCGCGGGAGGAGCCTTTTTTCTGAGAGAGCATCCACCCGTTAAGAAATCACCTCTGAAGACAATCACGACCGAGTCGAAACTAGTTCCTCCAGCAAAGAGCCCCTCGGCCAGATTGCCTATCGCGATTCTGATCGACGAGAGGGGCCAACCAGTGTTGCCGAGAAAAGAATGACTGATCAGAGCCGCGCACGAAGCGCTGCGGAGTAAGTTGCATCGCTCGCTAGCCGCTTACTCCGCTGCGCCATGTGCGCGGCTCTGACTGGCGGTCTCATGATTTGAAGCTCGTACTGTTTCCTCATACTCCTCAGGCGTGTTCACATTTCTCAGCGACACCATCCCTGGATCGATGTCTGCAAAGTCTTCAGCAACGACGAATCGCGTCGGCACCCTTTCGGTGAGAAACATCGTTCGAAGTTTGCCCGCGTCGATCAATTCGCGAACAACCGGCAACACATCGACGCGATAAACGGCGGCAAGTGGATGCTTGAACCCACCGAAATCGGGCATACAGATCGATGCGTCGGCGAGACGATCCACAACTCTTGCCGCGAAATCCGTCTTTAGAAAAGGCACGTCGCACGAAGAGAGATAGGCGACCTCGGCCCGACCTTGGAGCACAGCGAGACCTACAGCGAGGCCGTTGAGTGGGCCGAGAAATTCGCACTCATCGCGGGCTACGATGACCGAATCGGATAAGGCGGGTAGTGCCTGATTGGGGGCGGCAACCACCACAATAGGCTCGAATATGGTTTGCAAAATTCGAACGACGCGTTGAAGAAGTACCTCCTCGCCGAAGGGCAGCCAGGCTTTTGGCCGGCCCATGCGGCTGCTCTTTCCGCCACAGAGAATGATTCCGGCAGTCTTCAATTACTTTCCTCGATAACCTTCCGCCAACGGCGAGGAACCTGTCGATAAGCCGCTTCATATGTCTTTTCGAGCGGAATCGAAACGTGCCAACCGTACTCCAAAAACAATGGCATGTTCGGCAGTTTCTGGCCAACCGCAACAGGTTCAAAGTAACCACGAGTGGCATCGCCCGCTTCATATGAGACCAGATTTAGCGGCAACTTCTTCGGGACTGTCAGTTTCTCTTCGGTGAGCTTCTCCCAAATTGCGGCGTGAAGTCCCCGCGGATCACGCTTGGTTGGCGGGAAGAGATCCAGCAGGAGCAGGTTGACGTCCGAATTCAGCATTTCGAATGCCTTCGCCAAGAATTGATCGAAGGCGAATTTGCTGGATTTGTTGCCGGGCGAAAGCACCTCGACGATCGCAATGATGCGGTCATCCGACACACGGCGAACCACCGCACGGTCCTTCTTCTTCGCGTAGATTTCCGCATCCGTTTCCACAACGAATCGAGTTTTTGGGCGTTCCTGGATGCTCGCGCTCGATTTGCTATCGCCCGAAAAATCCGAACCGCGTTCACGCAATGCCAATACGTCTGGCTCGCGTGCCGCAGATCGTTGTTCATCCAGTACGTAATACTCTTCTGGAAGCAACTCATCATTCAAAACGTCGCTGATTCGCCCAATCCATCGTTGATGGAAGTGGTGAAAAATACCTGAATCGACTTTCGTCCAATCGTGAATCGGCATGGCCGTGACTCCTTTGCAACTCTCAAGATTATACCACCCGATTCACTCCTTCACCCCAATCTGGTCCAGCACGAACGCGAACACGAAGGCTTGTTCTTTCATTGCTTCGTAGCGGCCCGAAAAGCCGCCGTGGCCGCCCTCCATGTTGCAGCGGAACAGCAGCGGGTTCTTGTCGGTCTTCAGCGAACGCATCTTTGCCACGTACTTCGCCGGCTCCCAATACATCACCTGGCTATCGTTCAACGAAGTCGTCACCAAGATCGAAGGGTAATCGCGTTTGGTGATGTTCGTGTACGGGCAATAACTCTTCATGTACTCGTACTCGGGCTTCTTCTTGGGATTGCCCCATTCGAGAAACTCCTGCGTGGTCAGCGGCAGCGTTTCGTCGAGCATGGTGTTGATCACATCGACGAACGGAACTTGCAAGACGCCGACCTTGCAGACATCGGGTCGCATGGCAATCGTCGCGCCGATCAGCAAGCCCCCGGCACTGCCGCCTTGAATCGCCAATCGATCACGACTGCAATACTTCTCCTTCACGAGATGATCCGCACAGGCGATGAAGTCGGTAAACGTGTTCTTCTTGCGCATCATCTTGCCGTTGTCGTACCACTCGCGGCCCATGTCGCTGCCGCCACGAATGTGAGCCTGGGCGTAAATCACGCCGCGATCCAGCAGGCTCAATCGGCTGGATTCAAAATCGACCGGCAACGTGTAACCGTAGGAGCCGTAGGCATACAGCAAGAGCGGGGCCTTCCCGTCCCGCTCGATTCCCTTGCGATACACGAGCGAGATCGGCACCTTCGTACCGTCGCCGGCGGTCGCGAAAATGCGTTCGGACTGGTATTTCGACGCATCGTAGCCGCCCAACACCGCCCGTTCCTTGATAAGCCTGCTCTTCTCCTTGACAGGGTCGTACTCGAAAGTCGAGTCGGGCCGGACGAGCGAGGTATAGAGGTAACGGAACTTGCTGGCCGCGAAGTCCGGGTTCGCTGCCATCGCAACATCGTACACCGGCTCGGTGAACGACAGGCGATGGTTCTTCCCGCTGGCGAAATCGTGTACGCGAAGTTCCGTCTTGCCCCCTTCGCTTTCGCCGAGCACGGCAAAGTCTTTGAACACGCTCACGCTATTCACCAAGATGGCCGGGTTGTACGGCAGCAGTTCCTTCCACTCGGCCGAGTCGGTCTTGTCGATCGGGCACGTCATGACTTTGAAGTTGGTTGCCTTTTGTGAGTTCGTCCGAATGTAGAATTTGCCGTCGCGATGGTCGGCACTGTACTCATGGCCTTCCTCTCGTTTCCGTAAAATCTTCCATTCACCCGTTGATTTGTCGGCCGGCAGAAACGCTTGTTCCGAAGTCGTCGAACTGTCCGAATTGTGAAACAGGTACTTGTTGTCGCGCGAGCGGCTGAGTTGAAGTGTAAACAGTTCGTCCTTCTCTTCGAAGACGAGCACATCCTTTCCCTTCGGCTGGCCAAGCGTATGCCTCCAAAGTTTGTGTGCACGCTTGGCCTCGTCCTCCGTGACGTAGAACAGCGTTTGATTGTCAGCCGCCCATTCCACGTTCGGCGATTGGACGAAGCGATCCTCGATCAACTTGCCAGTGCGCAAATCTTTCACGGTGACAAAGTACTCGCGAAAACCCGAGAGATCGGCCCCATAGGCTAGAAGATTGCCATCGTCGCTGACATGGACGGCACCCAGCCCGAAGAATTTCTTTCCCGCGGCGATCTCATTGCCATCCAAAATCACTTCTTCGGGCGAATCCATGTTCCCCTTTCGTCGGCAATGGATGGCATATTGCTTGTCCTCTGCTGTGCGTATGTAGTACCAAAATCCATTCTCGAACACCGGCACGGTCGCATCCGTCTGCTTAAGGTGCTTCAGGAATTCGTTGTAAATTTTGTCTTGAAACTCTTCGGTGGGCTTCATGACCGCGGTCGTGTACTCATTCTCCGCCTTCAGATACGAAATTACTTCCGGGCTCTTCTTTTCCCGCAGCCAGAAATAATTGTCGATCAGCGTCTCGCCATGCAACTCGGTCTTTTTCGGATCAACCTTCGCGACCGGCGGCTTGGCGACCGTCGGGTCGATGGCCAGGCACGGGACGGCCAGGACGAAACAGGCGCACGGAATCAGGCCGGCTCGGAGCATGAAAATGATGCCTCGACTCTGCCCGGCAAATAACGATCTTTTGAAAAGTGGGACATTTTGGGACATTTTGGGACACTCCTAGTTGCAAGCCTTCGGCGCACTCCAACAGAAGACCTGTATTGCAGAGCACCCCATTTGTGAACACGACTTTTGAAATTCTGGCAAGTTTTTCTTTCCTTCTGGGCCGCGAGCGTAAGCGAGCGTTCGGCTCGGTAGTTCTGAGGGCACGAACAATGGCCCGTTTGTGTCGGACTAGCTATTCTCACTTGTATGCTGGATACACCTGCATCGCTATTGGAACGACTCTGCCATCGTCCCGAGGAGCAATACTGGGAGCAGTTCGTCGTTTTGTTTACTCCCCTGCTCTCCCGATGGGGAAATCGGCTGGGCGTGCCCGCAACCGACACGGAAGACCTGCTGCAAGAGGTTTTCACCACGCTCTTTCGCAAGTTGCCCGAGTTTCGTTACGATCCATCCAAGAGCTTTCGGGCCTGGCTGTGGACCGTTTTTCATCGGCACACCATCGCCTGGCGAAAACGGCAGACTCGCAACTTGCCGCTTTCCGTCAAGCAACTCGAAGCCCTCGAATCTCCCGATTCGGTTGCGGAAGCGACGGAGGCAGAATATCGGCGTTATCTGCTTGGACGTATTCTGAAGGTCATCCAAAATGACTTCCCCGAACAATCCTGGCAAATCTTTTGGCGACTATCAGTCGAGGGACGCCCAGGTGTGGAGGTAGCCAAGCAGTTCGGCGTCTCGGCCAATGCCGTCTACCTCGTCCGAGGCCGAGTTTTGGCCCGCTTGAGGCAAGAACTCGTCGATTTGGATAGTTGAAAAGACGATTCACCACGAAATGGACGAAAGACACGAAAAAAGAAATCAGAATCAGGGACTTGCTACGCTGAAATGATCGCGATTCGTGCTCGTTTCGTGTCTTTCGTCCATTTCGTGGTGAAATTGCATTTTTGCGACAGGTTTCGGCGGTTCGCGTTCAACTCATTAGTATCGACATTGCTGGTTCTCTCTTCTGGGTGTTCTCATGTCCACGTCAAACTCGCAGGCTGATGACAAACTGATCGAACAACTCGTTCTCGGTCAGCTTCCGCTTGCCGAGGCCGAACGGCTTGCGGTTCAGCTTGCCGACGATAGCCGGGTTGCCATGGTGGCCGAGGCGGCGAGCGATACGCTCGTGAACTCCCTGCGCAACCACGAGACGACGGACGATTCGCAAAGCGCAGCCCTGGTCGAGCGTATGGTGCAACGCCTCAAGCCTTTGGCCGACCCGCCGGAGCAATTCGGCGAGACTGTTGGCGTGGAATCGGATGGCTCGCATTCGCACGAGCCCATCCCCGAACAACTCGAATATTTCCGCATTATCAAGGTGCTCGGCCAAGGTGGGATGGGCACGGTCTATCTGGCCGACGACACCCGGCTGGGTCGTCAGGTGGCTTTGAAGACGCTCAAACGTGAGTTGGCCGCGAATCCAGCAGCGAAAGATCGCTTCCTGCGTGAAGCCAGGAGTGCCGCTCGCCTGCACCACGATCACATCATCCCCATCTACTACGTGGGCGAGGCGGACGGCACACCGTTCTTGGCCATGCCGTATCTCGAGGGCGAACCGCTCGATGCACGCATCAAGCGGCAGTTGCCAGCTGATCCGACGACTTCGTATTACTTCGAAAAGCTATCTGGCGAAGCCAAGCCGCTGCCGATCCCCGAGGCCGTCCGAATCGCACGGGAGGTCGCCCTCGGCCTGTCGGTTGCCCACAAACAGGGGCTCATTCATCGCGACATCAAGCCAGCCAACATTTGGCTTGAATCTTCTGGCGAGCCGGGAGAGCCAGCAACCGGAATTTCCCGCGTCAAAATCCTCGACTTCGGCCTGGCCCGCAGTCAACACGAAGCCGCCCATCTCACGGCCAGCGGTGCCATTATCGGCACGCCGGCCTACATGGCACCCGAGCAGGCCCGCGGCAAGCAAGTCGACGCCCGTGCCGATCTCTTCAGCCTCGGCTGCGTGCTTTTCGAGATGCTGACGGGCAAGCGGCCGTTCAAAGGCTCCGACACGATGGCGACTCTTACAAGTCTCGCGCTCGATACACCGCCTGACCCGGACACTCTGAATCCATCTTGCCCGCGAGAATTGTCCCAGTTGACGATGCAACTGCTCGCAAAACAGCCCGAGCAACGCCCCGCGTCGGCAGAAATCGTGGCCAAGCGGTTGGCGAAACTCGAAACGCCGATCGTTACGCCGCTGGACAGCGCAACCGCCGCCGATCCGTGGTCACAGATCGACGATGCCGATCAAACGGAAGACATTCCAGAAGCCAAAGTAGTAGGCACACTCCGTGTGCCGACCCAAAATCCCCGGAAGCGCCGCGTTCTTCCCTTCGCGGCCATTGCCCTGTTGCTCGCTTTCATCGGCGTCGGCGTCGTCTTTGGCGGCACAGTCATCCGCGTCGCGAACAACGAAGGCGAGCTAGTCGTAACCGTGGACGACCCGAATACGGAAGTGGCCATAAAGGGCGAAGGCGTCGAAATCCGCCGCCTGGAGAGCGATGGCAAGAAACGAGCGTTCCTCGTGAAGGCCGGCAAGGATGGCGAAGTCGAGGTTCGCGAGCAGGGCTCGGAGACGGTGTTGATGATGGAGAAGTTCAAGGTCACGCGTGGGGGAAAGGTTGAAGTGTTGGTGACGGTGGACAAGCTGGCGCCGGGATGGAGGAACATCGAATGTGATCGCCGCGCGGCAAGATACGCTTTATCGATCGGCGGCAAAGTTCGGATTCAGGAGCAGGGCAAGGAAGGCAATCCAACGACCGTTGCCGAACTGCCGCGCGGACTGTTTGAGCTCCGAATCGTGGATTTATCTCAAAACGCGAAGATCACCGATGAAGGACTGGGTGCCCTCAGGGATTGCAAGGAACTCACGCACCTTTTCCTGCAATCGACAGAAGTGGGCGATGCTGGCATGAGGCAAATCAAGAGCTGCACGAATCTCACACTACTCAACCTGAAGAAGACCAAGGTCACTGCGCAGGGCATTGACGAATTGAGAAAGGCTTTGCCGAACTGCAAGATCGAATGGGACGGCGTAAATGTTTCGCCCGATCCGAACTCGGAACGGGCGGCCGCCGAGCTGTTCCAGCCCCACGCGGATTGGCTTCGGCTTCAACTGCCGAACGCGCAGTTGGTCGCCATTTCGTCGAAGGACAAGCTCCCGGCCGGACCTTTCACGGTCCGAGGGGTTCAGTTCGACGCCACGGAGCATCCATCGAGTTACGGCCCGAAGGTCGTTACGGCGGTCGTGAAACTTCGCGGGCTGGAAGAACTCAATGGCTGGATCTGGAGGACGCCGCTGTCGTCGGAGGAACTCACCCGGCTGGCCGACGCTCCTGTCGCCCAGTCGCTCCGAGACATCGGCTTCCACTTTGAACTGACCGCGGAAACGATCAAGACCTTGAAGCGGTTCCCTGTGCTCGAAACGGTCGCATTCTCTGGCAGTCTGGTGGATGACGCCCAGCTCGCCCACCTGCGCGATCTGCCGCCCGGTGTCACCAAGCTCTTGTTGCTCGATCTGGGGCAGCAGGCCCAATACGGCGATGCGGGAATCGCCGCCATCACGTCCCGGCCGCTTACGAGCCTCAGGATTGAGGGAGGGGGGAAAGGAGTCGCCCGGCAACTGACGCGTGCGGTCGCCGGCATGCCAGGCTTGACGTACCTCAGTTGTGGGGGGTGCGGGATCACGAACGACCACCTGATCGATCTGGCGAAGTCCCCCTCACTGGAACAGTTGACCTTTTACGGCAACGGCATCACCGACGCCGGCCTCACGCACCTCAAGGGGATGAAGAGGCTCAGACAGGTCTGGCTGCCCGTGAACCCGGTCACGGAGGCGGGAGTGAAAGCGCTGGCGGCGGCGCGGCCAGACCTCCGAATCGTGTGGGACGGCGGCGTGATCGAGCCGTCGTCGGTGCCCCCCGGCGAGTGGGTCCAACTCTTCAACGGCAAGGACCTGACTGGGTGGGAGGGACTCGAAGGTTCATGGCGCTGGCAGGACGGTGCCCTCATCGGTGCCCATCAGCCGGCGGACCCGGCGGCGCGGAGTCCGCATACGAATCTCTGTTCGGTGAAGAAGTACAAGGACTTTGAATTAAAGTTCCAAGTCCGGCTCAAGGACGGCAAGGGCAACAGCGGGGTGCAATTCCGCAGTGAGGTCAGCGACCGAAAAACGTTCGAGGTCCGCGGGCCGCAAGCGGACGTCGGGCTGCCCGATTATTGGGGCGGGCTTTACGACCAGGGGGGAATTGGAGTGATGATGGCCCCCCCGGCCCCAGTCGTCGCCAAAACTCTCAAGCCGAACGATTTCAACGATTACTACATCAAATGCGTCGGCAAGCACGTCACGATCCGGCTGAACGGGGAGACGACCGTTGACGCCGATTTCCCGACGCTGCCCGCGGACGGTGTCATTGCCTGGCAACTCGCGCGCAACGACGGGCCGGTGGAAGTCACCTTCAAAAACATCGAGATTAAGGAACTGACGCAGGGGGAATTTCAGCCGATCTTCAACGGAAAGGACCTTACCGGGTGGTCCGTTGCATCAGGCGGCGTCGGCGAATGGAAGGTGGTTGACGGTGCCCTGACGAGCAGCGGCCAGACAAGTTACCTGCTCACGGAGCGGGGCACGTTTGGCGATTTTCACCTGCGCGTCGAAGCCAAGATCAACGGCGGCGGCAACAGCGGAATCTTCTTTCGGACCAGTAAGCCGTTGGTCGAGGGGGTAGATTACGAGGCGCAACTGACCAACCTCGCCAGCCAACAATTCAAGACCGGCGCGCTCTGGGGCATCGGCGAAAAGAAAGCGTCGCCAGTCGCGCCCGACACTTGGTTCACCTACGAGATCATCGCTGAGGGCAACCGCATTCGCTTGCTCGTCAATGGCAAGGAGACGGCCGATTACTCGGAAACTCGCCCAAGGCGTCGCTTGAAAGGACACATTGCCTTGCAGCACTGGGATGCCGACACGCAAGTTCATTTTCGAAAAATCGAAATTCGCGAGGGGAAGGAACTTGGTGCCGTAGCGCCCGGAGCCGACCCCGACCGCCGCGCCGCCGAGTGGGTATTGGACATCGGAGGACAGGTGCAAGTCTCCTTGCCCGAAACACTCATCCGGACCAAGGCGGAGCTTCCCGCGGGGCCATGGGGCCATCTGAACCTCGCACTCAACGGCAATCAGAAGGTGAAAGACGAAGATCTCGCGCGATTCAAGAACGTGAAACCGCGTCTGCGCTTGGGCTTGAGCGATACGAACATCACCGACGCCGGGCTCGAGCATCTTCGCGGCCTCAACATCGGTGGAATAACGCTTCGAAACACCCGCGTTACGGACAAGGGGCTCGAAGCCTTGGCTACGCTCACCGACCCGGATGTATTGGCACTTTCCAAGACCGAAGTGTCGGACAAGGGCCTGCTACTTCTCAAAGTGAAAAGCCCATTCGATTTGTACGTAGAAGAGTGTCCGAAGGTTACGGCAGCAGGCGTCAAGGCTGTCGTTGCCGCCCTGCCCAACTGCAACATTAGCTCGGACCATGGCAAGTTTGGTCCGAAGTATGCGAGCATTTCGGAGCGCAAGGCCGCCGAGTGGGTGCTGTCGATCGGCGGCACCGTCCGAACGAGCGAAGACGGACCTGAGATCAAGACGACATCAGCACTACCAACCGACCCGTTCCGGGTTGTGTTTGTGGACTTGAAAAACAACATTAAGGCTAGCGATTCCGGCCTGGCCAACTTGAAGGACTGTAGAAACCTGACAACGCTCGACCTGCGTAACACGCAAGTGACTGATTCGGGCATGGTCCATTTCAAGAATTGCACGGAACTGAAATCCCTCTACCTTGCAGGCACCAAAGTAGGCGACGCGGGCCTGGTTCACTTTAAGGAGTGCAAGAAACTTCAGGCCCTAGTGCTTTCTGGAAGGCAAGTCGGCGATCCTGGCTTGGCTCAGTTCAAAGATTGCAAGACCCTTACTGCACTCGATCTGAAGGACACGGTTGTAAGCTCTGCGGGACTGGCCTACTTTAGGGACCTCGATCTATCGTCGCTTCACATTTCCGGCCCCCAAGTGAACGATGCCGGGCTTGACCACTTCAAGAATTGCAAGAGCCTCGTGAACCTGCAGGTCTCTAGCCCACTCGTGACTGATGCAGGATTGGCGAACTTCAAAGAGCGACCTAACATGTTGAGCCTTAACCTGGAATACTGCGTTCGGATAACCGACGCGGGCCTGGTCCACTTCAACTCCTGCAAGAATCTGGTGGGCTTGAACCTCGACGGCACGCAAGCTACTGACCTCGGAATTGCTTCCTTCAAGAATTGCAAGGAACTGACTTCTGTTGGAGTGACGAATACCAAAGTCAGCGAGGCGGTAGTTGCCCAGTTCAAGGACTGCAAGAAACTCACGAGTCTCTACCTTGACGGCACAAAGGTAAGCGATGCGAGCTTGGCTCACCTCAAGAATTTCGAGCATCTCAGCACCTTGAGTTTGGACTCTACGCAGATCAGCGATTCTGGAGTGGCCCACATCAAGGGCTGTTCAAACCTCCGGTACGTTCGACTCTCCCGCTCAAAAGTCACTTCTGCCGGCATCGAAAACTTGAAGAATGCCCTGCCCCAATGCAAGATCGAATGGGATGGCGGCGTGATCGAGCCGAAGAAGTGACGTGCACGTGGCCACAACGCCAGGCCTGAGGGAACTGGCGTTGATTTGGTTGGAGCGAGTTCTGGGACGAGACTGAGTGCCGACAGAAGGTGCGAATGTACCCTGCTTGTTGTCGAATTCGATCGTGCCCGTGTTGGCCGAGTTCGCCAACTTTCGGCGATCTTCATCGATCCTCCACTCGCTTTCCCTTGGCCTCCTCCCGCCGCGACCGTAGTATATTCTCCACCGGTTTCGTACTTCCCGCGCTTGAGGCGTTGGGACTCTTGTAGTGACCCGCCACATGTCGAACTCAGCCGACGCGATTTCTCTCGATCTCTCCCGCATCGCCCAGGATTTGCAACTGCGCAAAGTTCAGGTCGAGGCCGCCGTTCAGTTGTTGGATGAAGGGAATTCCCCCTCGTTCATCGCACGTTATCGGCGTGAACGCGCCGGCGGGCTCGACGAGAACCGCATCCGAATCATTCGCGATCGCATTGCCGACTTGCGGCAACTCGCGGATCGTAAGCAAACGATTTTGAAGTCGATCGACATCCAGGGCAAACTCACGGACGAACTGAAGCAGGCGATCCACATCGCCGAGACATCGAAGCGCGTCGAAGATCTGTTCCTCCCGTTCAAGCCCAAGAAACGCTCGGCTGCCAGCGATGCCCGAGAGAAGGGCCTGGAGGCACTGGCTCGAGCGATCTGGACTCGCGATCCGGCCGTGGCGAACCTTCCCGAAGTTCTTGCCGGCATGGTGAACCCCGAAAAGGGGTTGAACTCGATCGACGACGTCGTGGCGGGTGCCAAGCTAATCCTGACGGAAATCATTGGCGAATCCGCCGAGGTTCGTGCTCCGGTTCGCTTCGCCCTCTGGGAAAGTGGCCGCCTGGTTGCACGCAAGGCCGAACCAAAACCCGAACTGCCAAAGCCTCCAGAGCCCGCTCCCGCGCCCATCGTTGAGACGCCTCCCGCCGAACCCGCTGCGACTCCGGCAGAGGGAGAAGCTGCTGCGACACCGCCTGCTCCCGTGGTGGCAACACCGGCCGCACCGCCGCGACGACCACGCCGCGAACACAAAGTTGACGAGAGAAAGGGTGAAGAGTATCGAGATTATTTCGATTACGTCGAAGGTTTGCGGGCGATTCCTCCGCATCGAATCTTGGCCGTGAATCGTGGCGAAAAGGAGCGTGTCCTTCAAGTTCGACTCGATTGGGAAAGCAACCACGTGAAGGGTGCTGCACGCTCGAACTTGAATCTAGCCGAGCATCCGCACCGCGACATGCTTGAACCACTCGTGGACGAAGCGTTATCGCAGTACGTGGTGCCGAGCCTGGAAAAAGAAATTCGCAAGGAACTCATGGAGGAGGCTCTCGGGCACGCCATCGAGATCTTTGCACGCAATTTCCGCTCGTTGTTGCTCACGCCGCCGTTGCGCAACAAACGCGTGCTCGCCATCGATCCCGGCACCCGTGCCGGAACCAAAGCAGTTGCACTCGATGAAAAAGGCATGCCCCTCGACGACGTGACGGTTCATGCGTTGCCACCCCAGAACAAAGTAGCCGAGGCCAAAACTGCGTTTGCCGATCTGATTCGCAAGCACAATCTGGCCGTCATCGCCATTGGCAACGGTTCGATGTGTCGCGAAATGGAACAGATCGTTTCGGACCTGATCGGCGAATTGGAATCACCCACAGATGGCCAGCCTTCAGTTCCCAATCTCTCTTACGCCATCGCGAACGAAGCGGGGGCTGCCGACTATTCGGACAGCCCCGTGGCCCGCGAAGAGTTTCCGAACACGGACCGGATGACGCGTGGTACGATTTCGATCGGCCGTCGTCTGCAAGATCCGCTTTCCGAACTCGTCAAGATCGACCCGCAGCATGTGGGCGTCGGTCTGTACCAGCACGACGTTCGACCGAAGCATATGAAGGAATCGATCGACGAAGTGGTCGAATCGTGCGTGAACGAAGTGGGAGTCGATATCAATGCTGCCGGTGTGTCGTTATTGCGGCATATTTCCGGCTTGAACCCAGCAGCAGCTCAGGAGATCGTGCAATATCGCAAGGAAAAAGGGCCGTTTCGCTCGCGAAATCAGCTTCACGAAGTACCGAATTTTACGCCGGCCCGCTTCTTGCAAGCATCCGCATTCTTGAAAATCCCCGGCGGGGACGACGCACTCGACGCGACCTGGGTTCATCCAGAAAGTTATGCACTGGCTCGCCAAATTCTTGCCGAAGGCGGATTCAGCGACGTCGACCTGCGTGAGCCGGAGAAGCAAGCTCAAATCAAGAGCCAGCTTCGCGATGCGAATGCAGCCGACATTGCCAGTCGCCACGGAACTTCCGAAGCGACCGTTCGTGATGTGCTCGAAGCATTGGCCTTTCCCTACGAGGATACTCGCGATAGCCGCACGCCACCCGTGCTGAAACGCCGGCTTTTGCGTCTCGAAGATCTCAGCGCAGGTATGGAACTAAAAGGCACGGTGGTAAACGTCGTGCCTTTCGGAGCGTTCGTCGATATTGGCTTGAAGGACACGGGGTTGGTTCACATCAGCCGAATGGCGAACAAGTTCATCAAGAACCCCCATGAAGTAGTGGGCGTGGGCGATGTGGTTTCGGTATGGGTCGTTGAAGTCGATCAGGAGCGCAAGCGTGCCTCGCTGACGATGGTCGCACCTGGTTCGGAGCGCAAGCCCGAGCCGCGGCCTGCGTTCCAGGCCCCTCCTCCGCGACCGCCGCGTCAGGAACAAAGGCCACAACCGCCGCGTCCTGCTCGTCCAGCCGGCCCGGCCCCCCAGCGGCCGCAACAAGATCGCTCGGCAAGATTTCAGCCGCGGGCACGGCCATCGTTTACGCCGTCTGCACCGGCGGAACCTGCCCCGCCGCCCAAGCCATCCAAGCCGAAGGTACTGCCCAAACTTTCTACAGATGCATTAGCAGGTAAGGCCCCTCTCGGTTCGTTTGCCGAGCTGGAAGCGTTTTTCAAGACAAAGGACGAACCGCCGAAACCAACGACGCCGCCCACTTCCACGCCTAGCGAGACCCCGAAGGAACCTTCACCGTCTGAAGAAGGAACAGCCAGTCCACCTCCGGGCTAGCCGATCCGCGTAGAATAAATTCCCAGGGCGTTCCGCGAGGACGCCCATTTCATTCGTTAGCAACCGGGCTTCCTTGAGCGACCCGAAAACCCCATCATCGCCTCCCCCCGGTTCGCCGAATCGCACATCCGAAGGGCCGCCAACGCGTCGGCCCGGCGCGCTGTTCGCCGGACTATTCATCGTCGGTGCCGTCTTATTCGTCGCCTTCTTCGCGTTTCTGGTCTTTAGTTCAGGCCCCAAGGGGATTACCTACAACCAGTTTCTCGATCTCGCCGAACAGGGAAAGATTGCCAAGCTCAATCTCATCGGCTCCGGCAAAGCCGTGGGCGAGGTTCGCAACGTGGACGACCCCGCACTCAAGGATCTTGAACTCAACGGAGGGCGGTTCTCAACGGTTGTCCCGAAAACCGAAAACCTGGACGAGTATCTCCGCAAGATCATCGCTCAAGACGTGGCCGCCAATAAGGCGGCGATTGCCTCGAAAGAGATGAAACCGATCGAAGTGCTCACGGAAGAGGACCAAGGTCAATGGGTCGGCCCGGTCGTTTATTTCCTGCTGCCGATGCTCCTGTTAATCGTGTTCTTCTTTTTTCTGCTTCCAAGGATGCGCGACCCAATGGGTGGAGGTTTCGCTTCCAGCTTCACAAAAAGTTCGGCCCGGCGAGTGGACAAGTCGATGAACAAGACCGGCTTCGCCGATGTCGCCGGGATGGATAATTCGAAACGCGAGTTGCAGGAAGTCGTCGAGTTTCTCAAGAGTCCCGAAAAATTCCAACGTCTCGGCGCCCAGGTGCCGAAGGGCATTTTGCTGGTCGGCGCACCAGGCATGGGCAAGACGCTGCTCGCTCGTGCCGTGGCCGGCGAGGCGGGCGTGCCGTTCTATTCCATCAACGGATCTGAATTCATCCAGATGTTCGTCGGCGTCGGGGCCAGCCGGGTTCGCGATCTGTTCCGCACTGCGAAAGAGACGGCCCCCTGTCTGGTCTTCATCGACGAGATTGATGCCGTCGGCCGCATGCGTGGCGCAGGCGTTGGTGGCGGATCGGACGAACGCGAACAGACGCTCAACCAGATTCTCGGCGAGATGGATGGCTTCACGCCGAACGAGGCCGTCATCGTCATGGCAGCCACGAATCGACCCGATGTGCTCGACTCCGCCCTGCTCCGCCCTGGACGCTTCGATCGACATGTCACCGTGGATCGTCCCACTGTTCAGGGCCGCGTGGAGATTCTGAAGGTCCACATCCGCAACAAGCCCCTGGCGGACAACGTCGATCTTGAACGGGTGGCCCGCAAAGCCTTTAACATGAGCGGGGCCGACTTGCGGAATCTCGCCAACGAAGCGGCCATTCACGCAGCCCGGGCCGGAAAAGAACGCATCGATGCCGACGATTTCGATAAAGCTGCCGAGCGAATTCTGTTAGGTGCCAGGCGTGAGGGGACACACACGGCCGACGAGAAACGCCGGACCGCCTACCACGAGGCCGGCCATGCCCTCACGGCTTGGCTCGAACCGAAAGCGGACCCATTGTGGAAAATCTCCGTGTTGCCACGCGGCCAGGCGGCAGGAGTCACGCTCTACCATCCCGATGAAGATCGCATTGATTTGTCCAAAAGCGAGTTCATGGCCCGACTGGTGACAGCGATGGGTGGCCGGGCCGCCGATCGATTGATCTTCGGCGAGTCGATGGCCGGTGCCGCCGGCGACTTGAAACAAGCCACTCGCATGGCCCGAATGATGGTCACGCAGTTCGGCATGAGCGATCGTCTTGGCCCAGTTGCCTATCGAGCCGGCGAAGACCATCCGTTTCTCGGCAAGGAACTCCACGAAGCCCGCGATTTCAGCGATGGCACGGCGAGACTGATCGACGAAGAAATTCAACGCATCCTCAGAGAAGCAGAAGAGCGAGCATTACAAATTGTCACCGAGAACCGCGATAAGCTAGATCTGTTAACGAATGCACTGATCGAACGCGAAGAACTGGACCGCGATGATGTGGAAAAGTTGCTCGGGCCGCGAGCTGTGGAAGAGGCGGTCACGGTAGTGCGGTAATTGCGGAACGAAGCCCGTTGTGTAGATTTGACGCGACTTTACCGCCCTCAGTTAGTTCTATTTCCGCAATCCGAAGAGTAATGTACGATGAACATAGCACCCTAATTCGCCCCTTCCCCGGTAATCGTTCGTATTCTGCGACACCTAGCTGAGTGACTAAGGACATCCCTTGCCAACTCTAGCGAACATGGTCGATCATCCAAATCCGACCCAAAGAAGTGGGTTCCTCTACAGCTTTACTCCGAAGCACCATGGTGCCGACAAAGGAGCATCGTGCTGGCTGCCCAGGTTACCATTGGAACGTGAGTTCGCCATCTTTGACGAAGCCGATTTGCATGAAATCGCGGACGACGCAGGGAATTACTACGGGTTTAGCAGATCAGAGGATGGTGGGCTACTTCAAATTGGCCTCTGGTTCGAGCAGCTTGCGGAATTTCCTTTTCAGGATCCCGAAGCAAGATGGCATGGATACCCCAGCTACCCCTTGAAAGGTATTGGGCCGGAAAACCGTCGCGGGGATAAGTGCAAGCCAGCAAAAGAAGTCTTCGAGAAAATGTATCGGGGCATGTTGATATCGGCGCAGGAACGCAAGAGGCTGTCTAAAGGGGATCACGTATGAGCCGACCAGGAACTACAACCGGGACCATAGATTTTGGCACCCGGACAACGTTTGAGGGATTTGACGTCGTTTGGGTCGGCCCCAATCCGTTTCACGATGGCTTTGCCTTCGGTTCGGAAGACGGGAAACTGCTTTTTACCAATGAAGATATCCAGCCGGTCGTGGAGGCTTACCGGGCTACGGCCTCCGGCGAGGCCATCAATGGGCTAGCGTACTCTGGCGGTGTTCTTGCCGTGAGCACCCGATCCGACACGACATTCTGGTGCCTTCCGCTTCACCAGGACGAGCCAGGATCTTGCGTAACTACACCTGCAGGTGCTCATGGCATTGTCGCCATGGCCGACGGGCACTTTGTTGCGCCGATGGGGCACTCCGGCCTGTTGGTCATGAAAGCCATGGTGGGCGACAAAATACCTGTGGGAGTAAGCAAGGCCACAGAACAGGTGTGTTTTTATCGAGTGGCAATCTTGCAAGATCCCCACGGCATCGAAGTCCTTGCATTCGCACTCAGGAGGGCGGGACTCGGGTTTGAAACGTTTAACAGCGAAGCAGAGAACACGCGACTCAACACAACAACGTTTGACCAATTGGATGTCGTGGATGTGTGTGCGATGGAGCCAAAGGGTCTATCGATTGCAGCAGTTGGGCTAGATGGCACGCTTGTCCTGATTCGAAACGCATTAGATTTGGATGATATGGGGCCGGTGACAATGCGGTTTCCAGCGGTTGAGGGCGTCGCATACCGTCTACTAAGCTCTCGCGGGCACATCATACTCGTTACCAGTAAGGCAACGTATGTGTTTGTTGATCTGGCAAAGAAATTCCTTGCTGGAGGCTCGGTCCCGATTGCGCCACCTACCCTGGTGATGCCAATGGAGCCCATTGACGCCTGCGTGTACCGGGATAAACTCCTGCTCGTCGTCACGGCTGATAACGCCGTCTTGCGATTCGATCTCGAAATGATTGGAGAAGGTGTTCCGAGAAAGTCAACCGGATCGGAACTGAAGCTACTGCAGCCAACTCGTTTTCAGCCCGACTGGAGGCAACTCGGAGTGAATCGCGGATTGCGGGAAATGGTTTCGACTTAGGCCTGCATTTCATTTCATATTCGGCATCCGCGTTTGAAACACTTCGAGTTCGAGGCTACTGAAACGGTGCTTGTTCCTCGGGTCGCCAGAGACGGCGGTCACGGTAGTGCGGTAGATATTTCCAGAGCCCGCAAACAATTTTTCCTCCATTCGTGCCCGAGTTCTCGCACGGAAGCCTCGCTTTTTCTCGAAGATCTGTCACTTTTTTGATTTTGTTCGCGTTTCTACCGCCCTTGGTCTTAAACTAATTACTTGGGATAGCGAGTGGCGCTAACTCAAAGCGATTGGATTGCTTCTCCGTTCTGCCTGTCTTGGCTTTGCTGACCGAGGAAACTCGGCGGCCGCTCCAGGATTGAACGATTGGTGACGCCTTCTGGCGGGGCTTGACCCTTCCCTGCACGTTCGCATGTTCGATCTTTATTAGGGGGAGATGTCCGTGAGCAAGAATCTGTATGTTGGAAACCTGGCCTTCGGCACTACGTCTGCCGATCTCGAACAACTGTTCAGCCAGTTCGGTAAAGTGGGCAAGGCCCAAGTGGTAACCGATCGCGAGACCGGTCAATCCCGTGGCTTCGCGTTTGTCGAGATGGCTGCCGGAGGGGACGAGGCCATCAAGGGCCTGAATCTCACCGAGTTCCAGGGTCGTAGCATCACTGTAAACGAAGCGCGTCCTCGCGAAGATCGTCCTCGTGGCGGTAGCGGTGGCGGCGGCGGCGGTGGTGGTGGCCGAGGGGGCTACGGCGGTGGCGGTGGTGGCGGTGGTGGAAAGCGTTACTAGGCTCACCCCTTCATTCTTGAAAATCCAATAACTGACACCTCGTATTGCCTGAGGATCCGACATGTCGAATGATTCCGAACCGATGTCCGAAGAACGCCGCCGCGAAATTTTCGCGGCGTTGGTCGAGGAACAGGATAAAGGGACGGGGGTCGCGAAGTCTCTCAAGGACATAGCGGCCCGGTTTTCCATTACCAAACAAGAAATGACCAAGATCGAACGCGAGGGGATGGACAACGAATGGCCTCCGCTCTGATGGACGCATGGAAGGCGACGCGGAAGACAGTTTGTAACGACACCCGAGATTGACGCTCTAACGGACTTCCGAGAAATCCCATGCTCATTCAGGACATTGAGGCTCTCCGCCGTGACGAAGGAATCGAGGATCCCGAACTTCGGGATCAGATTTCCCACCTCAAGCGGGGCGATTTCGTCAAAATCACGCTCGTAGCGGCAGGATCGGCGGTTGGTGGTGAAACCGTTAAGGTTCGCATCACCAGCATCCGTGGAGAAGTGTTTCGAGGGCAACTCGTCAACCAGCCGAGTTCGCCCTCGCTTTCCGACCTCACAATTGGCTTCCCGATTACTTTCAGGCCCGGCCACATCCATTCTCTTTCGAGCCGGCCTCCCGTTCGCAAATAATATTCGATCGGCGAAGTCCTACCAGGCGGTGAGTAACTTCGCCTTCCTAAGCCGGGCCCGCCGACTTTCTACAACTCATTCCCAACATTTTTCGACAGTCAACGTGACTTCGTAGATTTTGTCTGCTGCGTATTCGATTCGGATGCAAACGACTCGCGGCCGTATGGCTTCGGCTTCTCATCGGTGCGTAAGGCAACCGGGCTTGCTGGTGCTGCTTGAAGAGGTGCCACCACTTTACTCACTGTAACAGTCTCGGGCAGTTTTCGCGGCCAGGGCAAGGCTTCCAAGTCCGGTTGAGCGGGCAGACTTAATTTTGCTAATGGCTTCGGCTGTTTGGGGCCTAGCCACGTTGGGGCCGGACCTGCCTCCACAACTTGGCCGGACTTCGACAAGCTCTTCCAGAGCGGGACGGCTGCGTGCCAGGTTGCGTCTTGGGCCGAGACGGTGCCCGCAACAATACCGCTGCCGAGAATCGCAAGCAATCGTTTCACAGCCAATCTCCGGTATCCCACAATTCCACTAAAACATGTTTCGGCTCAAAGCCTTCCGGGAGTGCAGAAGTTCCTAAAAACGCATAATCGCTGCATTCGTCGCGATCGGATTCTTCACCCAGCTTCTCCAACTATCCATTCTGCATCAGTTGTTTGGTTGAACTGTCCTTCGCGCGTTCGCAAAGACGATTACAGAATCCGTGTCTGTTTGACCCGTGACTGGCTGCCCCTGGCCCCCTACTTTAGTTAGACGTTACATATGCACGCACTTAAGTTTCCGAGTCCGATGCCGACCAACCCCGAATTTCACAGCCAACTCGTTGAAGCCGCCGAGGATCCCGTGCGACGCATCGAGATTCTTCACGCCCTACTCGGCGAGGGTGCCTGCCGCCAAATCGGCATCTACCCCATCCCAGAGGGTTTCAGGCTCTCGGTGGTGATCCCGGTTTATAACGAAGAGCGCTGGATCCGCGAGATCGTGCGCCGTGTACGGGCCGTGCCGATTCCGATGGAAATCATCCTCGTCGACGATTGCTCCACGGATGGCACCCGCAAAATTTTGGACGAAGAGATCAGCAAACTGCCAGACTGCAAGATCGTTTACCACGACAAAAATCAGGGCAAGGGGGCAGGTCTTCGGACCGGCTTCCAACATGCGACCGGCGACGTGGTGATCGTGCAGGATGCAGACCTGGAATACGATCCGGCCGAGTTTCCTCGCCTCATCCAGCCGATTATTGAAGGCAAGGCCGACGTAGTGTTCGGTTCCCGTTTCATCGGCGACAATCATCGCGTGCTCTACTACTGGCACTCGATCGCCAACAAGGGGCTGACGACTCTCTCGAACATCTTCACGAACCTGAACTTGACCGACATGGAAACCTGTTACAAGGTTTTCAGACGTGAAGTAATTCAGGGGATCAATCTGAAGTCCAATCGGTTCGGCTTCGAGCCGGAAGTGACGGCCAAGATCGCGAAGAAGAAGAACCCGAGCTGGAGAATTTACGAAATCCCGATCAGCTACTCGGGCCGCACTTACGAGGAAGGCAAGAAGATTGGGCTGAAAGATGCGTTTAATGCGTTGTACTGCATTATTCGGTATTGGCTGCGGGATTAGGGCGAGAGGAGATGCGTAAGCATCCCGATGCCGTCATTATTGGCATCGGGATGCTTACGCATCTCCGCTCGCCGGAGGTCACTTCTTCTTAATCATCTCCGCCAACTGTGCATCCAGTGCTTCCCCCTCTTTCTTCCCCTCGTAAGTCTTCACCTTCTTGCCATCGCGGTCGAAGACGTGCAGCACTGGCGGAATCGAGTGGTACAGCTTTTCGTCACCCTTGATCTCGTTCTTCAGCGGGTCGTCGAGCAGAAAGTTCTGGAACGTGGCCTTCTGCTTCTTCAGGAACTCTAGTGCCTTGTCCTTGTTCTCGGGGTCATCGAGAGCGACCGAGATAAAAACCACGCCGTCTTTCTTGTGCTTGTTCGCGAGTGCCACCATGTGTGGAAACTTTTCCTTGCACGGGATGCAAAACGTCGCCCAGACGTCGATGACGACGATCTTGCCCTTGTGGGCCTCGACGGCCTTGAGCAAGCCATCGATTGTGACGGGCTCGATCTTGACCTCGTCGGCCGCCATTGCCGGGAGGGGGATCGCAAGCAGGAAACACGACAGAAAGAAAGAACGCATGGGACTCGTCCATTGAGGGGCGACTAAGGGATTATAGGCAATCAGTCTCGTAGGACAGGCCTCCCGGCCTGTCCTCACATCCCACCGCCGCTTTGGACTGCGATGGCTCGACATCGCTTTCTTTCTTTGTGAGCCTCGAAAAGAAAAAAAGCGGCGTGAAACCCGCCGCACTCCAAAGTAGGACTCCGACCGCCTCACGGGCTCTGAAGAAGAGTACGAGTAAGATTAGGACTGGGAACCAACTCCGTCGGAGACTCCGCTCGACCCTTCTTGCCCGAAGTGCTACAATTCCATTTGAATGTGTTCTTCCACCGCTTTGACCCGACGCGAGATCCAATGCCCGCGCCGAGCCTGATTCGAAACTTCTCGATTATCGCCCATATCGATCACGGGAAGTCCACCCTTGCCGACCAGTTTCTGCTCCAGACCGGAACCATCCAGCGTCGTGATTTCCGGGATCAGCTTCTAGATGACATGGACCTGGAACGCGAACGGGGCATCACCATCCAGATGCACCCCGTCACGATTTATCACAAACATACCGACGGTCAGAACTACGAGCTGAACCTGATCGACACGCCTGGCCACGTCGATTTCAGCTACGAAGTCTCGCGTTCGCTGGCGGCTTGCGAAGGTGCCATCCTACTCGTCGATGCCTTTCAGGGCGTCCAGGCACAGACAGTTGCCAATGCGTTTCTGGCCCTTGAGAACAACTTGACCATCGTCCCGGTTCTAAACAAGATCGACATGGCCACGGCTCGGCCGGATGCCGTCATGGCCGAAATGGAAACCTCACTGGGGATCAAACCGGAAGAATGCCTGCGTGCCAGTGGCAAGACAGGCTTGGGCGTTCCAGACGTTCTCGCTGCCATCATCGAACGCATCCCCGCGCCGCCTGGCGACCCCACGGCCCCACTCAAAGCTCTTGTCTACAACTGTCACTTCGACACTTACAAGGGCGTGGTCATCTACATCCGCGTCATGGAGGGATCAGTCAAACTCGGCTCGAAGATCAGGCTCATGCGGGGAAATCAGGAGTTTACAGTAATCGAAATCGGCCAGTTCCGCCCGGGCATGGTCCCGTGCCAAGAACTGACGACCGGCCAGGTGGGATATTTCACTGCCCAGATCAAGATCATCCAGGATGTGCATATCGGCGATACGGTCACCGATTTGGTGAACCCGACGGAGACCGCCTTGCCCGGCTACAAAGAGCCGCAACCGATGGTCTACTCGGGCCTGTATCCCACCGAGAATCAAGACTTTGAGGATCTTCGTCTCGCGCTCGGAAAACTGAAACTCAACGATAGCAGTTTCACATTCGTGCCTGAGGTCTCAGACGGCCTGGGTTTTGGGTTCCGTTGTGGCTTCCTCGGCATGTTGCATCGGGAGATCATCGGCCAACGACTCGAACGGGATTGCGATTTGGACCTTGTCCACACTGCCCCTAACGTGACCTATCAGATTCTCAAGAAGGACGGAACGGTCATTGGTGTCAATAGTCCCGCGGACGTGCCCGACGGCGGCCAGGTTGATGAGTTCCGGGAGCCCATCGTTCGAATCAGCTTTCTCTTGCCCTCGAAGCACATTGGCGACATTATGTCGCTCGCGTCCGAACGCCGCGGCGAGTACATTCGCACAGAGTACCTGAGCCCCGAGCGTGCGATCATCGTTTACGACCTGCCGTTGGCGGACGTGATTTACGACATGTACGACAAGCTCAAGTCGTTTACACACGGTTACGGGACGATGGACTACGAACTGCGGGAATTTCGGGCCGCGGACCTCGTGCGTCTCGATGTCCTCGTGCATCACAACCGGGTCGATGCGCTCTCGGTCATCGTTCATCGCGGCCAGGCCGATCGACGCGGGCGAAATTTGATCGCCAAGCTCCGCAAGGAAATTGGTCGGCATATGTTCGAGGTTGCCTTGCAAGCAGCCATTGGATCGCGGGTCATTGCCCGTGAGACGATTGCCGCGAAGAAGAAGGACGTCACAGCGAAGTGCTACGGTGGCGACATCACGCGGAAACGAAAACTGTGGGCCAAGCAGGCGGCCGGCAAGAAACGGATGAAGCAAGTCGGCCAAGTGGAAATCCCGCAGGAAGCGTTCTTGGCGGTTTTGGAGTCCGACGATTGAGTTTAAGGCGAGCGGCGCGGCGTGAGCCCGCCGTGCTGGATTCGTATTTCACGGCGGGCTTACGCCGCGCCATGCTGGATTCGTATTTCACGGCGAGCTTACGCCGCGCCATGCTGGATTCGTATTTCACGGCGAGCTTACGCCGCGCCGCTCGCCTGGAATCGAAGATCGGGTGAATGTGACTGAGAGTCCTGCTCCCGCCGTGATCGTTGTCAGCGGTGCCGGCGTGTTGTCCGAGCAGCCGGTGATTCAAGAAACGTCTGCCCCGACCATCACTTTGCCGGTGACTCAGAAGCGGAGGCTGGTTGAAAGTGCCGTTCTTTTCGTCAGCGCGATTTTGCTTTTGCGAACAGTGGCCGTGGAACCATTTGGCGTCCCAACTGGAAGCATGGCCCCATCCCTGTGCGGCAACCACCGGGCTTTGGCCTGTCCGCGATGCGGCTATCCAATCCGTGTCGGCGAACCGACAAATCGTCAAAGCGGTTATCCGGATACACAGTGTCTGAACTGCGGCGCGGAAAGCCTAGCGGTTGCAGCCGCATCCGAGATCGCCGGCGATCGACTGCTGGTCGATAAAAACGTGTTTCGTTTGCGCTCTCCACGCCGGTGGGAAGTCGCGGTGTTCATCTGCCCTGCGGACAAATCCAAGCCGTACGTCAAGCGGATTGTCGGCCTTCCAGGTGAGCAAGTCCGCCTTCACGATGGAGACGTCTGGATCAACGGCGAACTGGCACGCAAAAATTTATCGCAGGCACGCGGATGTAGAATTCCAGTATTTGAAGCAGATTACTCGCCGCCCACGGGCTGGGGGATGCGCTGGTATCCGGATGGAACTCCCGCGCCATTGGTAGCCTCGGAGATGCCAAAGCTTCCGGAGTGGATGTCCCTCGATGGCAATGCCCTGGTCGTCAATTCGCAAAACACAACCGCACCTCGTCTCGCGGCTTACTGGCAGGTTTCCCACGACAGCGGCATGCCGGAAGTCATTCGCGATGGTTTCGAGTACAACGGGCACGGCTCTCCTGCTCACGACTACGCGGTACATGATTTTATTTTGGAGTGTGAAGTCGAAGTCCTTGCCGGCGAGGGGTTTGTCGGCTTGAAACTTACGGATGGCGCTGAGACCGCGACGGCGCAGATCGCGGCCGGAGGCGAGTTCGGCGAGAGCAAGATGCTGGTTGGAGCGAACGGGCTGGTCAAGACCGCGAACCGGCCGCCGCTGAAGCTGGGGGGGAAATATCGTGTCGAAATGGCATTCGTGGATCGACGTGTTTCCGTTGCCGTGGAAGGCAAGGAATACTTCTCCCACGACCTGCCAGCCGGCGTGAGACGCGAGGATGTAATATCGCCGTTTCGCCTCGGTGGGCAAGGAGTTCAACTGCGGTTCGACCATATTCGACTGTATCGTGATATTTTCTACCGGGCGGGCGAGAAAACCGCTGCGCACACGCCCTATCAGCTCGGCACAGATGAGTTTTTTCTACTTGGCGATAACTCGGCACATTCCGACGATAGCCGATTTTGGAAAATCCCGGGCGTACCGGAACGAAATTTCCTAGGTAAGCCGTTCTTGCTGCACCAACCCAGCCGCCCGGGATTGCTGACGGTTGGCGGCAAGACCATGCACAGCCAGTCGATCGACTGGGGCAGAATCCGCTGGCTCCGATAAGCTGAAAGAATCATGGCAAACACCACTACCTCGAAAATACTCGGCACCGCTTTCAACTTGATCGTTGGACGGGACAAGAAGCGCCACGCACATGGCGATCCGACGCGCGAGGTCTTCGAGACTGTCGTGTTCGTCGTCGTGTTAGTATTGATGCTGAAACTCTTCGTGGCGGAAGCGTTCGTCATCCCCACGGGTTCGATGGCCAGCACATTGTGGGGCGATCAGGTTAAGGTGGAATGCCCCGAATGTGGCCAGGAATTTCCCATCTCGGCGGCGGTCAGCTCGGGCTCACGCAAAGTACCGCGAGAAACAAGTTGCCAGAATTGCGGCAACAGTTTCGATCCCAAAAACGCTACCGACTGGAATAGCGGCGACCGGGTTTTGGTGGGGAAATACGAGTATCACATCCGAGGCCCGCAACGATTTGACGTCCCGGTTTTCCGTTTTCCCGAGTTCCCGTATTCCAAGACCGAACTCAGCGCAATGAACTATATCAAGCGGCTGGTCGGGTTGCCGGGCGAGACGATCGCCATTTACAAGGGTGATCTGTATAGGGCGACGGATGTGAAATACCTTAATCGCAAGCAACGCGATCGCGACGAAGACTTGTGGCGGCTCCGCTGGCCTACTCCGCTCGATCCCGCGGAAAATGAGCCGGGCATCAAGGAATTTCCTCGCGATGAAATGGTTTACATTCCTTCCCGCGATTACACTTACACAAATGCCCAGGAGGCATTGGACCTCTTCCAGCAGGGCGGTTTCGAGCCGATCCGCAAGGAACCGAGCGAAATTCTCGCCATGCGGCGGCTCGTCTTCGATCTCGACAAGCAGCCGAACTCGCTTCAGGGTGCTCTCCGTACTCGCTGGTATCCAGCGCCGGAAGCGGGGACGGGGTGGGAAAACATCGACCGTGGGTTCAAGCACTCCGGAGAGGCAACCGGCTGGTTGCGATATCAGCACGTTGCGCCGGGTTGGAGAGTCCTGAACAATCCGCCCTTGCAGCCCGCTGACATTCTCGACCATTTAGCCTACAACTCGCCTTCAGTTGGCACGTACTGGGTTCCCGACCTGATGATCGACTGCAAAGCTGAGTTTGGTTCCACAACCGATCGGTTGACCCTTGAACTCACCAAGGCGGGCGACAAATTTCAGGCAGTATTCGACGCGGAAGTCTGTCGGTTCTACCGAGTCCGGTCGGCTGAACCGGACAAGCCAGTCTTGCTTGCCGAGCAGCCAACCGGCATCAAGTCTGGTCGTTTCAATCTCCGGTTTGCAAATATTGATTCGCGGTTGACAGTTTGGGTCGATGGCCGGCCACTAAACTTCGGAGCCGCTGGCGATTACCCACCGCCCGATCGTGAGAAGTTCGACAAAACGAGCGTCGATAAAAACGAGCCAGCCCGCATTGGTGCCGTCGGGGGTGTCACGGTGACGAAACTCCAGCTTTGGCGCGACCTCTATTACCACAACAATGAAGAGTATCAGACCGGAAATGTTGAAACGCACTACGTACAGCCGGGCCACTATTTTTGCCTTGGCGACAACAGTGCCTCCTCGGCCGACGGACGAAGCTGGGGCCTCGTTCCGGAACGTTTGATGCTCGGCCGAGCCGTTGTCGTCTACTGGCCGCTGTCGCGAATTCGGGTGATCAAGTAGGGCAACCACTTTGGAGTGCGGCGATGTAACGCCGCTTTCTTTTGTTTTTCCGTCTTCGGTTTTCAATTTGGAGTGCGGTGGCTCGACACCGCTTTCTTTCTTTTCAAGAAGCACAAAGAAAGAAAGCGGTGTCGAGCCACCGCACTCCACAGAAAAAAAGAAACAAAAGAAAGCGGTGCTACATTAGGCTGTGCGGAAGTTGATCTGGACGCCGCTTTGTCCTCATCCCGATTTTGTTTCATGGCGTAAAAACAATGGAAAAACGCCCCGTTTTGCTCCTTATGAAACAGCTCTGGAATGATCAAAATAAGTGTCAAGGTCAACTTCCGCACAGCCCAGTGCTACATCACCGCACTCCAAATTAGAAAACGAAAGAATGCGGCCTTCCGTGGCCGCATGCCAAATTGGGGCGCGCAAACATGACCGGCGAAACCCAAATTCGCGTTCGCTATGCCGAAACGGACCGCATGGGCCTCCTACATCACGCTAATTATCTGGTCTACTTCGAGCAAGCCCGAACCGACTTACTTCGCGGCCAAGGGCTCACGTACAAGGACATGGAAGACCAGGGTTTCTTTCTGGTTATCACCAACGTCGAGGTCAAGTTCAAAAGCCCCGCTCGTTACGACGATGTGCTGACCATCCGGACCACAGTGTCCAGGACGACGCCCGTTCGGATCGAACATGCCTATCACGTCTCGTGCGACGGACGGGCAGTGGCGGAAGGAAAAACGACGCTGGCTTGCGTCGATCGCGCGGGCAAGTTGCAGGCACTCCCAGGATGGTTCCAAGAAAGTCGTGCCGCCGCACGCTCCGCTCCGTAAAACCTCTCCGATACATCGGGAATGCCATCGAGATCACCCTCACCCCGGTCGCTCGTGCGTCGATATCTCATTCAGACCGTCTTGCCGACTTTCTTCTGCCTCATGCCCGTGGCTGCTGCCACGCTCGTGGCCGTCGCGATTCCCGAAGAGGCCATGCGCGATTATCTTCGCCGCGTTCGCAATCACCCCATCGACTGGCTGATTCTCGGGCTCGGCAGCGTGCTGTTCTTCTTTCAGATCATCCTGAGTTGGAAGGCAATGCGCTGGAAAGGCGAAGACTTCGACGAGGGAAGCGACCGCTGGCTGAATCACTTGGCAGCTGCGGCCGAGTGGTTTCCCCTGCTCGGCCTCATTGGCACAGTAGCGGCCATCTTGCAAACTTTCAGTTCGATTGGTGCTCCGGGTGCGACGCCGGAAGACACGGTGCCTAAAGAGATCATCCGCAAATATGCCCCGGCCATCACGGCCACGGGCAGTGGGTTGTTCATGGCACTGATGAATATTCTGCCAACGTGGGTGGTGGGACTTGGACGGGATATGATCCGCTCCCTTGCGGGAGGAGCCCCGCCGAGGAAGGGTGAACCGAAGCAGTAGGTACACTCGGTATGCCGTCGCCTAACGACGCCCGAGAGCATGTGAGAAACAAACCTGCTCACAGCAAATTCGAATTCGGATGGTCCATCCTCTCCACGCTCGAACCCGAGCGAGTTCCGAATCGTAGGAAGGCTAGTCGCTATCATACACTCTGAGCCGATCTTTCCTTCATTGATTTCCTTTGTCTTTCTATTGGGGGCCCGCCCGTGTCGCGAGTTCGCATTGGCCGGTGGGCACTACTGGTTCTCGTTCTGTTGATGTTGACGGCCTCGCTTGCCTATCCGCAACCGGCCAAGAATGCGGCCACAACCGGCGCGACCACTAAAGCAGTCACTTCCACCACTCAGACGTCGGCGACCAACGACGCCATCGAAGAAGAGAAGCTCGAGTCGAAACTCGCTATCGTCATCACCGTCATCCTGGCCGTGGTGTGGGAAGCATTTCCGTTCGTGGTTCTCGGTGCGATTGTCGCGGGAATGCTCGAGGAGTTTGTCCCACAACAGTGGATCACGCGCAAGATGCCGAAGAACAAGATTCTCGGCATCGCGATGGGCTGCCTGCTGGGCCTCTTGTTTCCGATGTGCGAATGCGGCATCGTGCCGGTCATGCGCCGGCTGCTGCGCAAGGGTGTCCCGCTCGGCACCTGCGTGGCCTACATGCTGGCCGGGCCGATCATCAACCCGATCGTCATCATCAGCACCTGGATGGCATTCAAGAACTATGAAACGGAAGGACGCGCGATTATCTTCCTTCGCATCGGCCTCGGGTTCGTGGTCGCTTTCCTGACTGCGATTGCTGTTCAAGTTCAGTTTGCCAAACGCGGTTATTCCCTTTTGCGGCCCCTGGCAATTCCGCCTTCGGAAAAGCCGACGCCAGACGAAAAAGAACAGGGGCAGGTGCATCCCGCTGAATATCGGGCCGGCGAATCGAGACCGCTCGGCCGACGGATCGCGAATGTCGCGGAAACCTCTCTGCACGATTTCATCGACATCATGGTCTTCCTGGCTCTTGGATCATGCCTGGCCGGCATCGCCCGGGCCTGGTTAGTCCCGAACGACGCCCAGATGGCGAGCCTGTCCACGAACTACCCGGCAGCCGCGATTCTGGTAATGATGTTCACGGCCATCATCATGTGCCTGTGCAGCGAGGCCGACGCCTTCGTGGCCGCCAGCTTCACGAAGCTGCACATGTCCGCCAAGGTCGCTTTTCTCGTGATCGGCCCGATGTTCGACCTGAAGCTCCTGCTGATGTTCACGCGTGTTTTTCGCAAGCGCGTGATTATCACGATTTTCCTGGGCGTTTCGATCCAAGTGTTTGTCTATTCTTTGATCACGTACTTCGTTTGGGAAGCGTTTAACAGATCCTGACGTTGGTGGAGGCTTCACATGGCTCACGAACATTCACACGGCGAAGGTGGCGGAAACTACTTCGTCGATCAGCTCTTCACGATTCTGAGTTGTGCCTCGTTCGGCGTCGTGGGTATCTTGCTCTACCAGATGCGCGACAAGGTGTTCTCGGTCCTCGTCGAAGGAGCCCGCATTCGGATCGTGCTGTCGCAGGACTTGCTTTCACCCGAGTTTTGGCCCTGGGTTCTATGCGCGTGCGTGGCTGTGCTGGCACTCACGCTGGTTCGGGCCGTGGATCTATGGAGAGCGGCAGGGGTACTCGCCAGCAAGAATGCCGATGCCCAACACACACACATCGGCCTCGATCAGGCTCCGCACGTTCACGACGAGAATTGTGGCCACGATCATGCACACAGTCATGGTCACGACCATGCTCCGGTCGATGATTGCGGGCACGATCATTCGCATGGACACGCCCACAGTCATGCAGCCCACGATGAAACGCCTGCGGAAGTTCACGACCACGGCTGGTCGCCCTGGAAATACATGGTGCTGGCCGCGCCCATCTTCCTCTCGTTGTTTCTCTGCTATGGCGGGATCATCACGCTGCTCGGTCAGTTCAAGTACGACAAGATGCGGCGGGAAGGAATCGCCCTCGATCAGGAGATGGGGGCAGGTGGACTAAGCAATCCGAAGCGCGATGGGCTTGCACTGCTTGCTGGTGGAATGGTCAAGTCGCACGTGCTCAAGAAACAGTTCCCTATTGAGATGAATCTGCGCTTCAAGGAACTATCCGACGTGGCAGCGATCCCTATGCGGCACGAGTCATTCGAAGGCGAGATCGGCACCATCCGCGGCATGTATTGGAAACTGAATA
>Ga0105046_10001948_pt1 | contig 32310 bp, 25 predicted proteins | sample MAT03_FD_78385 | JGI IMG/M metagenome (GOLD analysis project Ga0105046, IMG submission 78385) | Freshwater microbial communities from Lake Fryxell liftoff mats and glacier meltwater in Antarctica - MAT-03 (megahit assembly) | ecosystem: Environmental > Aquatic > Freshwater > Ice > Liftoff...
CCAGTCGGCGCTGGTCTTCGCCACCGGTGCGCACCACTACCGCGTGATGGACCTTGAGTTCAATACGCAGGATCATGTGTATGATATCATCGTGGCGGGAACCGGCACCGAGACTTCCGCAGCGGACGTGCCGCACGACCTGGTGTTCGATCGGCTCTATGTGCACGGTCATCCCACCGGCGGTACCAAACGCGGTATCCGCATCAACAGCGCAAGCACCGCGGTGATCAATTGCTGGATCAGCGATTGCAAGGCGAACGGACAGGATGCACAGGCCATTGCCGGATGGAACGGCCCAGGACCGTTCAAGATCGTGAACAACCATCTGGAGGGAAGCGGCGAGAACTTCATGCTGGGGGGATCGCTGGCCGCGATCACCGGCCTCATACCCGCAGACGTGGAGTTCCGCAACAACCACCTCTTCAAGCCGCTGAGCTGGCGCATCGGCGACCCCAACTACGAGGGCACACCGTGGTGCATCAAGAACCTCTTCGAACTGAAGAACACGCAGCGCGTTTGGGTGGAAGGCAATATCCTGGAGAACAACTGGGCGCATTGCCAGAGTGGCTGGGCGATCCTCTTCACACCCCGCACCGAGGGCGTGGCCATGGGCAACCAGGTGAGCGACATCACGTGGAAGCACAACATCCTGATCAATAGCGAAGGCGGGTTCAACATCGCCCCGCACGATGCTGGCCTGCCCGATCCGGTCACCTCACGGACCCTGATCCCGGATAACCTGGCGTATGAGATCAACTGGGTGCCTGGAAGCGGCGATGGCAAGATGTACCAAGTGCTCGGCGACGTGAACGACCTCACGATCCAGCCTAACACCACCATCAATACCGGCACTGGTGTCATCTCCGATGCACCGCCCCTCGTGAACGGGATCTTCCGCGACAACATCATAGGCTTCGGTGGTTACGGCGTGTGCGGCTCGGGGCTCGGCTGTGCCAGTGCGGCCATCGATTCCGTGTGGCCCGGGGGCAACTTCACGCACAATGCCTTCTTCGGCGCAACACCGGCCGAGGGAGGCGTGGAGGCGTGGTATCCTCCCTTCCATTGGTTCCCTGAGAGCATCATCAATGTCGGTTTCGTGGACATCGCCACACGCGACTACGCGCTCCTGCCTTCCAGCCAATTCGCGAATGCGGCCACCGACGGCACCGACCTCGGCGCCGACATGGACAGCGTGGATACGATCACCAGCGGCGTGCTCATGGGTTACTGGCCCAATTGCGCAGACTTGACCACAGCGCTGCAACGACTGCCACCCAGCAGGGCCTTCCTGCTTTCACCAGTGCCCGCGACCGAAGTGCTCACGATCACGAACACCGGTGCCCCGCAACGCGGAACGCTGCGCCTGCCGGATGCGCACGGCCGTACGGTCCGCATGCAACGATCGGCCGATGTGGTTACCAATGTGCAGGTCGACGACCTTCCACCGCAGCCGGTGATGGTGGTACTGGACCGCACCGACGGGGTGCGGGTCGTGATCGGCAGAGCGGTGATCCTTTGAGGGGCGAGGCCACGTATGCGCTGGTGAAGGATGCTCCGGACTTCACCTTCACCCCGCGCGGTAAAGTGAAGGCGAAGGGGAAGGGAGAGATGGAGATGTACTTCGCCTCACCGAACGCCTACCGGACCTTCGTCCATCATACCATGGCCCACACGAGGCGTGAACACCCCGTTTTGGGGTGTTGCTCCCCTCGAACAGGAAGGTCGGGTCCTTGCACATTGCGAATTTTCCTGCCCGTGGTCACTGCTGTGCCTGCGGAGTAGCCGGGCACGGGGAGCGGCACGGGACCGCTGGCCGGTGATCTGCCTAGAGCGTGCCGGCGCAAGCTTACGTAGTCCCCTTGCCGCGCCCAAACCCTGAAGCACTGAATGTGGCACTGGCTCGCAAGCCGCGTATTGCGCAATCGAATGGCGATCCTCATCGCCACCGGCCTCATTACCGTGTTCATGGGCTACCAGGCCACAAGGGTGGGGATGAGCTACAAGCACGGCGGCCTGCTCCCGAGAACGGACAGTGCCTATGTGGACTATCAGAACTTCCAGAAGCAGTTCGGCGAGGACGGCAACGTGATGGTCATCGGTGTGCAGGGCGAGCGGTTCTACACGCCGAAGGCGTTCACCGCGTGGAATACCCTGGGCCAGGACCTGAAGGGCCTGGATGGCGTGGATTCCGTGTTCAGCGAGGCGCACATGTACACGCTGCTGCGCGATGATTCGCTGATGCGGTTCCGCGTTGTGCCGGTGATGAAGGACCCACCGCGCACGACGGCGGAGATGGACACGCTGATGGCGCGCGTACACGCACTGCCCTTCTACCGCGGCCTGCTGTACAACGAGCGGACGAAGGCCAGCTTGATGATGGTGTTCGTCAACCCGGAGAAGTTCAATAGCGAGGAGCGTGGTGACATGATCGACCGTATCGTGCAGCGCACCGCACGGTACGAACAGGAGGAGGGCCTGGAGTTGCACTACAGCGGGTTGCCCTACATCCGGATGGAGGTGACCTCACTGGTGCGCGGGGAAATGCCGCTGTTCCTTGGCCTTGCCTTGCTGGTATCCGCGGTCCTGCTCTTCCTGTTCTTCCGCTCGTGGCAGGTGGTGTGGATCTGCATGGCGGTGGTGATCATCGCCGTGATCTGGGCCTTCGGCATCATCGGCCTGCTGGATTTCAAGATCTCCCTGCTGATGTCGGTGATCCCCCCGCTGGTGATCGTGACCGGCGTGCCCAACTGCGTGTTCCTGATCAACAATTACCACTACGAGTACGTGCGGCACGGCAACAAGGTGAAATCGCTCACCCGCATGATCTCGCGCGTGGGCGGCGCCGCGTTCATGACCAACGCCACCAAGGCGGCCGGTTTCGCGGCCTTCATGGTGACCTACAGCGATGTGCTCAAGGAGTTCGGGCTTGTCGCGACGCTCGGTATCCTTGCCCTCTTCGTGCTGTCGCTGGTGCTGATCCCGATCTTCTTCAGCTACCTGCCCGCCCCACGGCCGCACCACCTGCGCCATTTGGAACGCCACTGGATGGACAAGACCGTGGAACGCATCGTCCGTCTGGTGAACGAGCGGCGCACGGCCATCTATGTGGTGACGTTCGCGTTCTTCGTTGTTGCGCTCTTCGGCATGTCACGGTTGGAGAACGAGAGCCGCATCGTGGACGACCTGCCCAAGGACCATCCCGTGCTCGCGGATCTGCATTTCTTCGAGGACAACTTCCATGGCGTGATGCCGCTGGAGGTTGTGATCGACACGCACAAGAAGGGCGGTGCCATGAAGGACGCCACCCTGGCGCGGATCGCCCAGCTCGAGGACACGCTGGCGACCTATCCTGAATTCTCTCGCCCGGTGGCCATCGTGGACGCGATCAAGTTCATGCGGCAGGGGTTCTATGGCGGCGACCCTGAAAAATACGGGCTGCTGGAGAGCCATGAAAAGACCTTCATCCTGCCCTACCTCGGCGAGAAGGACCCGAAAAAGGACATGGCCAAAGCCTTCATGGACAGCACGCGCCAGACCACCCACCTCAGCGTGCAGATGGCGGACATCGGCACCACGCGCATGGACGCACTGCTGAAGAAGTTGACGCCACAAGTGGACAGCATCTTCGATCCTGCGAAATACACGGTGACGCTCACCGGCACGAGCATCGTGTTCCTGAAGGGCAGCGCCTACCTCGTGCAGAATCTCATTTCAAGCCTGTTCTGGGCCGTTGTCATCATCGTCGCGCTCATGGCGTTTCTCTTCCGTTCGTTGCGCATACTCATCGTCTCGCTCATCCCGAACCTGATCCCGTTGGTGCTCACCGCCGGGCTCATGGGTTTCACGAACGTGCCGATCAAGCCGAGTACGATCCTGGTCTTCGGGATCGCGCTGGGCATCGCGGTGGACAATGCCATCTACCTGCTGGCGCGCTACCGGCTGGAACTGAAACTTTCAGGACAGGACCTGGCGCGCTCGGTGGACAAGGCCGTGCGCGAAGTGAGCGTGGGTATCATCTACACCTCGGTGGTCCTGTTCTTCGGCTTCATCACCTTCGCTGCCTCCCAGTTCGGTGGCATACGCGCACTGGGAACGCTCACGTCGATCACCCTGCTGGTGGCGATGTTCACCAACCTGCTTGTGCTGCCCGCGCTGCTGCTTTCATTCAACAAGCGCTTGATGACGCGGGCCTTCAAGAAGGAGGCGATGTTCAAGATCGTGACCGACGAAGAGGTCATCGACGCGCATGGATCGGAGTTGAAAACACCATCCCGGTCTCCTACAAGCACGGGAGGGAACGCCTGACCTCCGCGGCGTCGCCGCTTCGGAACGCCACACCTGCGGTTAGGGACCGTGAGCATCCCAGGCGCGCGCCTTTCTCAATGCCTCACCAGCCGCGTGATGGATCGGCGACCATCGGCATGGGTCGCACGGACGAGGTAGGTGCCTGCGACTTCCGGCGCTGGGATCGTTCGCACTTTACCGTCGTGTCGTGCAACGAGCCTTCCGGCCGGATCAAGCACCTCGATGCTGCGCAACGCAGCGGAGCTTTCCACGCGGATGGACTGTCCGTCACTGGGGTTGGGGAAGAGGGCCACTGTTTGGGCAAGTCGTTCGATCACGGACGTCGTGATGGGACAGATCGGGAGTACTCGGTGGACCTGCAAGCGCACCGTCAAGCCATCGGCGAGTTCGAACGAAAGAAGGATCCAGCCCACCTGGGTTCCGCGGCGGTAGGCCACGTACATGCTGTCGATGGTCGTGGGCCCGATGGCGGTGAAGGAGCCGAAGTCGCCGAGCACGATCTCGTTACCGCCCTGCCAATCGAAGTCGCCCGTGCAATCCAGCGGCTGATCGAAGGCGTAGTACTGTGGCCGCTGTTGGAACGACGGCGCGAGGTCCGCGCAGAATTCCAGGTCATCATCGACCATGTGCAGCATGGCCACGTTGGGGGCATCGATGAAAGGTGCCCCATGGATAAGCACGGCCCATATGTCCGGCTGATCGTCGCAATCCACTTCGAAGGCGGCGGAGTCCATGGTGAACGAAGTGCTCAGGACGATATCGATACCAACGTCATATGCGCTGCTGCCGTTGGGTACCTCGCCGGCGTGGAGCTGGGCGCTCGCCGGGGCGCTGATGAGCAACAGGACGGCAATGGGGAGTGCGCGGGTTCTCATGTTCGATCGAATTGAATCTGGACCTGGGATGACCTCATCCCATGGACGAAGTTCGGCATGGAGTTGCTGCTTGCGCTTTATTTCGCCGCGCCGAACTTCTACCCACCTTCGGTGTACCGCTCCCCGATGCGTTCCCTCTTCGTTCTGCTCCTGCTGTTCCAGTTGCGTCCCGCTCGTGCGCAGCGAACGGACCCCGACCAGCAACCGTATTGGACGCGCTACACCTTCGTGGAGGACAGCAATGCACTGGTACCGCTGAAAGGCGCCTACCGCGTGTATTACATGCAAAGTGGGATGTGGTGGAACATGTTGCCCTTACACTATCCCGTAACCCCCGTGCCTGGAGAGGAAGTGCGTCTGAAACCTCTGTTCGGTAAGGGCTTCCCTTCCTTCCAGGCCACGCCGGCCCGGGGCAAGGATCTTCCTGATGTGAAGGTGGTGGTGGTGCGTGACCTGGATACCATGGTCGTGGAACTATCCGTGTACTACCGGGCAAGGGGAGGAGAGGTGGATGAACGTTGCAAGACCTTGGACTGTAAGCGGCGGCCACCCATGGTGGTGCCGTTCCGGCCGGGCAGATACCTGCCCATTGGACGTCGGTTCACCAAGGAGTATTACGCCATGGATGACGCGGAGGAACAGGTCGATGCGCGGACGGTATTGTTGACGGAACAGTTCGATGTTCTTTGGAAAAAGGCCATGGAGGAGGAGCGTATCATTCCGCAGTTGAACACCGATACGTGCTGGCAGGATGTACATGTGCCAGCGGACTTGGATCTGCCCGACACGAACTACCGCGATGCGTGGGTCATACGCTCGCCGTATTGCGGAACGCACTTCGCGCGTTTTCCCGCATGGGGTACGGGAACAACGTACATCATCACCTTCATCCCCTACCTGCCGGATGTGAAGAAGGACCCGGTGACCATCGGATTCCTCTCTGGTGAGGAGGCGCTGCAATGGGTGGATATGAGCGATTGGCCGGTGGGTGATCATAGCGTTAGCCTGTTCGCCTGCGGCAATGGCGGGACCTTCACCCTGAAGTTGCGCTAGCGCGATGCGCCTGTTGTTCCTCCTTTCGCTCTCGATGCAGGTGGCCGCGTATGCGCAACCTTCGTTCTGCTTCGTCCTGGCCGAGGACGAGCAGGTGGCGCGACCGCTCTAGCGCAGCGTAACGGTGGTGTATCACTACCGCGAGCGCATTAATTATGTAGGCATCAACGACAGCTACCTCGGACCCGTGCAGGAGTTGATCCTCGCGGGTGGGCCGTTGTTCCGCGACAGCACCGCAGGGTGGATTGTCTTCCATCCGGGGGAAGGCATGGCGGAGTCCTACGTGTTGGTCATCCTCCGTGGAGATACGATGCGCATAGACCTGCCCGAGGACCCGAAGCAGTTGGTGGACCGTGCCTGGCGACGCTGGGACCGCGAGACGCCGGAGGTGGTCCGTTTTCGCAAGGGACACTGCGCGATGGAGCAACTAGCCGCAGGGCCTTGGGCGATCGCGGCCGCGCAGCATTTGGCCAAGCAGTTGATCGCCGAGGACGACGCGGCCTACAAGCAGCAACTCGCCGATCTTGAGGAGTACTACCGCGAACTACCGTCGCCCGCGCCGCCACCCACGCCGTACATCCCGCCGGCACCAATGACGCCAGAACAATGGGAAGCGGAACGGGCCAAGTTGCCCGGTTTGAAGAACGTGCAGGTGGATCGCACAAGCGCGGATACCGTGTGGGTGCGGTTCACAGGACGCGTGATGCTGAACGGCGGCTGCGGGAGCGGCATGCCGCTCTTCGGTGTGGAGCTGATGACGGACACCGGCTGGGTTGAACGCATTCCCTTCGAACTCATCCAAATGGATCGCGGCATGCCTTGGGCGGACTGGGAGGATCACACGGTGATGATCCCGCCATTGCGGTGGTGGGTGGGTGCGCACTCACCAGAAGGGCAGAAAGAACTCGCCCCAGGCAGCTATCGGTTTTTCTTTGTTGGTGGTGATCGGAAGGAGAAGCGGACAGCGCCGTTCGCTGTGGAGTGATCACTCCACCTGGGTGATGTACGCGATCCTACGCACCAAGGTCTGCGGATCGAGCACGTAGAAGTCGTTCTTCCACGGGCATTCGGTGAGGTGATCACGTCCCGGCGTCAATAGGAAATAGCGCTCGACGCGCCCGCCTGTGGCCATCCGCAGGAGGAGCTTCACTTCCTTGCGGCCGCGCATGTCGTCCGGCTGCAGCGGCTGAACGGTCATGAGGTCCATGGCCAGCATGCGATCGCGCGGGGTGATGTAGAGGAGGTCATCGCGGAACTCTGGCCGCCAGTCCGTGGGCAGCACCCGGACGAAGCTCACGCCGTCCATGGTGGTGAAGAGGAATTCACCAGAGGATTGGCCCTGTACACGCCCTGCCACGAACAAGGTGAACAGGCTGATGAGTAGGGCGCGGCGCATGGCTCAAGATACCCTCAACAACGTTGCCGTTCAGCGATCCGCCGATCAGGCGATCGTCATGGGCCTCAACGACACGCGGCGCTTTCAACCGTTCGAACCGTTCGACGCTTCATTTTTCTACATTGCTAGGGTCCTTCCGACCGGACGTGCCTTCGGCCGATCGCCCGGGCAAGCTCCAACCATCACTTCAACCGACCGAATCCCGCTGCCATGGCCTTGAACTTCCGCATTGCGACTTACGCGACCCTCGTGCTTTTCAGCGGTATGAACGTGACCGCGCAGGATCATCATATCCTGATCAGCGCCTGGTTGCAGGAACACCGTACCGAACTGGCGCTCACGCAAGCCGATGTCAGCGGATGGACCATCACCGACGCATCGACCTCGCCCGGCAACGGTGCGGACTTCATCTATATCCAGCAGTTCGCGAACGGACTGGCTGTACACAACGCGGTGGCGAATTTCGCCGTGCGTGGTGGCCGGGTGGTGCATTTCGGCGACCGGTTGATCCGCGATCTCGCTTCCAACGTGTCAGCGCCTGTTCCTGCGCTGGACGCGGCCCAAGCCCTTCGCGCGGCAGCCGATCAGTTGGGTTTGTCGGTGGCCGGTTCGATCCGCACGCTGCGGTCAACAGGTGCCACATCGTTCGAACTGGACCCGTCCGGGATCTCCCAGGATCCCATCACCGCGGAGCTGATCTACCAACCGATCCCCGGAGAAGGGATCCTGCTCGCATGGGACCTCACCATCCGTTCGCTCACCGGTCACAACTGGTGGCACTTGGCGGTTGATGCACATACCGGACGCATCCTTCGCAACAACGACTACATCGTGGAATGCGCCGTGCCGGCTGGAAGTTTCGCGAAGCACGAACGCGTAACGCTTGAACGCCAGCAGTTCCTTCCAGCGATGTTCGCTGCCCCGGCACCGGATGGATATAGGGTGTTCGCCATGCCCACCGAAAGCCCCAACCATGGATCGCGGACCATGGTGAACGACCCGGCCGAGGCCACGGCATCACCGTTCGGCTGGCATGATGAGGATGGTGTCGCCGGTGCGGAGCATACGATCACGCGTGGCAACAACGTGTACGCCAGCGAGGATGGCGATGCCGATAACGTGCCCGGCTACAGCCCCGATGGCGGACCCAGCCTGGAGTTCGATTTCCCATTGGATCTGGCGCAGGAACCCAATGGCTACTTCGACGCGTCGATCACCAACCTGTTCTACTGGTGCAACATACTGCACGATGTGTGGTACGCTTACGGCTTCGATGAGGCCAGCGGGAATTTCCAGACGACGAATTACAGTGGCCAGGGGCTGGGCAACGATCAGGTGATCGCCGAGGGCCAGGACGGCGGGGGCACCGGGAACGCGAATTTCGCTTCCCCACCGGACGGGGAGAACGGGCGGATGCAGATGTACAATTGGGGTGGACCTTCCATTACGACCAGCCTGACTGTGAACAGCCCCGTTGGGATCGCCGGGGATTACGCGCACGAACTCGCCGCGTTCGGTCCGAACCCGCCCGCGGTGCCATTGACCACTGACATGGTGCTCGTCGTGGACGATACCGCACCGGTGAACGACGGTTGCGGAGTGATCGTCAACGGGGCCGAACTGGTCGGGAAGATCGTGCTGGTAGATCGCGGAGCATGCCCGTTCACGGTAAAAGTGCAGGCCATACAGGACGCGGGTGGTGCGGCGGTGGTGGTGGCGAACAATGTGGCCGGGGCGCCGATCGCCCAAGGCGGGACATCGACCACCATCTCGATCCCATCGGTTATGATCTCGAACACGAATGGAGCCTTGATCAAGAGCACCATGCTGGACGGTGCGGTGAACGCCACGCTTCAGTCGTCCAGCGCTTCCTTTGAAAAGGACGGTGACTTGGACAACGGCGTCATCGCGCACGAGTACGGTCACGGTGTCTCCATTCGCCTCACTGGCGGTCCGGCCAATTCGGATTGCCTGGGGAACGATGAGCAGATGGGTGAGGGGTGGAGCGATTGGATCGCCCTGATGATGACCCTCGAGAACGGTGATCAAGGGACCGACCCGCGCGGGATCGCCACGTACGTGAGCGGTCAAACGGTCACGGGAGGTGGAATTCGACCCGCGCATTATTCCACAGCGTTCGCCGTGAACGACTATACCTACGACGCGACCAACGACGCGTTCGAGATCTCCCAACCGCATGGTGTGGGCTTCATCTGGGCCACCATGCTCTGGGACCTCACCTGGGCGCTGATCGATGAGTACGGTTTTGACCCCGACGCGTACCACGGCACCGGCGGCAACAACATCGCCATGCACCTGGTGATCGATGGCATGAAGCTACAACCCTGCGGCCCCGGCTTCGTGGATGCGCGGGATGCGATCCTCGCAGCGGACGACATAAACTTCGCCGGAGCGAACAACTGCCTGATCTGGCGTGCGTTCGCAGCGCGCGGCCTTGGCGTAAGTGCCGACCAAGGCGATCCACAGAGCCGCTCGGACCAGGACGAGGCGTTCGATGTACCTCCGAGTTGCCTTACGGAGGGTGTGGGGTCGATCACACCCCTGAATGATGCCACAGTGTCCGTATTGCCGAACCCGACATCAGGCCTCCTTTCAGTGGTACTTGGCGTTGCACTCTTGGATCCCCTGGCGGTGAACGTGTTCAGTGCCGACGGTCGCGTTGTGCGCAGCGCGGTAATGAAGGCGGGGCAGACCTCCATATCCATCGATCTCTCCGATCACGCACCAGCGACCTACATGGTGGAACTGCGTGGCTCAGGGTCCGTGGTGCGTCGATCCGTCGTTGTTGTGCATTGAACCGCTGACCGCTCGTTCGGCGGATCGAAGGACCCTCACCGGTTCGATCAATGCGTTTCCTCCCACACGAACACGCGGCCTTCGCCGCGACTCTGGCCGCGCATGGTGTTGATATCAAGACCGTGCTGTTCGTGAAGCGCCGCGGACGCCTGCATGTTCAACTCGCAGTTCGTGCGGACATGTTCATCTTCTTCCGGAAGAAGATCACGAAGCTCGACGGCGAAGGCAGGTGGAAGGACCATACCAACTACTTCATCGGCGAGGCCAGGGAGAAAGGGGTGGCATGCGCGTGGGAGGATGTGCTGCGATCGTTCGGGGCTTGGTTGGCGCAGGGTTAGACTGATGGGTACCTCGAAGAAACTCGCTCCGGCGGCATCACCGCTTCGCGCTGACCTTTCGGGCGCATGGCTCTTCTTGATCCATACCTCGTTGTTCCCCGGCGCACCACCGGAGATCACTTCACATCCGGAGATGATGGTTCTGGACGAACAGATAACCAGCGAGATCCGCCGACGGAGTGCATTGCCACAAGTGATAAATACGCCCCGCTCAACTCCGGGATCGTGGCCTTTGATCAGACCCAGCAGCGGTCCACGGCGTACTTCACCAAGCCGGCGGTGCCGCGCACGTTCAACTTCGCCATCAGGTTCTTCCGATGCGTCTTGATCGTTTCCACACTGATGAACAGCGCTGCGGCCACTTCCTCATTGGTATGCTCCAACGCGATCAAGCGGATGATCTCGCGTTCGCGGTGCGTGAGCCCGAGGTACTCGCCATCCAAGCGTTTGTCCGTATGCTGGTAGCCTTTGGTCACGCTGTCGCGGGCCACCGGGCAGATGTAGCGGCCGCCGTCCATAACCAGTTCCACGGCATCGAGCAGTTCCTGGTCGGTGCAGCCCTTCACCACGTATCCACATGCGCCCTCGATCAGCATGCTGTTCACGTACTCGATATCTGAAAGTGCGCTATGCGCGATCACCTTAATAGCCGGATGCAGCGTACGAAGCTTCCGCGTGGTATCGATGCCGTCCATATCGTGCATGGAAATGTCCATGAGCACCAGGTCCGCTCGCACTGATCCAAGCAAACTGAGCAGGGCCGTGCCCGAAGGCGCATGACCGACGATGCTGAGGCGCGGTTCGTTCGAAAAATGCTCCCGCAGCCCGTCAGCCACCAGTTGCTGGGCGTCGGCGACGATGATGCGAACAGGGGTCATGATCGATCGGGACAGCGTGTTGTTGCGCCGGGACCGCTAAGAAACGATAGGGACCATAACACTACCTCCCAACGGCATCCAGGCGTCCAAATCGCCCCTGCGGACCGAAGCTGACCGGAAAGGACGTACCTTGCGCCCTCACAATCAATACAATTGATACAATGGCAAGTGGTAAAGTAAAGTTCTTCAACACGGAGAAAGGGTTTGGTTTCATTACGCCTGACGAGGGCGGCAAGGACGTGTTCGTCCACAAAACCGGTACCCGGGACGCCCTGTGGGAAGGTGATGCGGTGACCTACGAATTGGAAGAGAGCCCCAAAGGCCTCAACGCAGTGAACGTGAAGAAGGCCTAACGGTCTCTTTCGATCATAGAATTACGGAGCCCCGACTTGTCGGGGCTCCGTCTTTTTTAGTGTAGAGGGAGCCCCTGCGCCTAGCGCCCACGTGCGGGGTTGGGGTCGGTCTTGGTGGCCAATGGTAGGCCGATCGACCGGCGGACCAGGACCAAGTGAGGTACCCTATATTGGCTCCGTGCCGGATGACGCTTTTCTCGTCAGTGACAACCGGAGCCGTTCTGTTCAACCTTAATTGATGGACCGTGAAATAGTAGGCAACACCAGGGCCTCAATTACCTCGTTCTCTTCCCCAACCTCTTCAGAGCCGAACTTGCGGCCCATGAACGGCGAAGTCCTCGAGGAAACCGAAATGGCCACGCTGGCCGCGCGCTTCGTCAACAGCACGAATCGCCATGTCTTCCTCACGGGCAAGGCGGGCACCGGCAAAACCACCTTCCTGCACCAGCTTGCTGCGAGTACGCACAAGCGCTATGTGGTCCTGGCGCCAACAGGTATTGCGGCGCTCAACGCGAAGGGTGTCACCATCCACTCGCAGTTCCTCTTTCCATTTGGTTCGTTCATCCCAGAGCGACAACTGCCTGCGGATATCACGGGGCAGTTCCACGACCAGGACACGCTTACGCGGCGGCACCCACTGAATGCGATCCGCCGCAATGTGCTGCGCGAAGTGGACCTGCTCATCATCGACGAGGTGAGCATGCTGCGCGCGGATCTGCTCGATGCCATCGACTTCCGCATGCGCGCTGTGCGGCAGAACCGCTACCAGAGCTTTGGCGGAGCACAGGTACTGCTGATCGGGGACCTTTACCAGCTGCCACCCGTGGTGAAGGACGATGAACTGCGCGTGCTGAAGCGGTGGTACGCCAGTCCGCACTTCTTTGAGAGCAAGGTGATCCGCGAGCACGGCTACGCGCATATCGAACTGGACAAGATCTTCCGCCAGCAGGACGGCAACTTCATCCACATCCTCAACAACCTGCGCAACAACACGGTGACGCAAGCGGACGTGGCCGAATTGAACAAGCACTTCAAACCGGAGATCACCGCTGCCGATAGCGATGGCGTGATCACCCTCACCACGCACAATTACAAGGCCGACGAACTGAACCAGCGCGCGCTGGCGCAATTACCGGGCAAGTCGCACACTTACGAGGCGGAGGTGGAACCGGACTTCCCCGAGAGCATGTACCCCGTGCTCGCGCGGATCGAACTGAAGGAAGGCGCGCAGGTCATGTTCGTGAAGAACGACATGGAGAAGGCCTACTTCAATGGCAAGCTGGCCAAGGTGGAATCGCTGGACAAGAATGGCATCACGGTGCGCATGGATACTGGTGAGTCATACAAGCTGAAGCGGGAGATCTGGGAGAACAAACGCTACGTGGTGAACGCGGCCACCAAAGAGCAGCAAGAGGAAGTACTTGGAACCTTTGAGCAGTACCCGATCAAGCTCGCATGGGCGATCACCGTACACAAGAGCCAAGGCCTCACCTTCACCAAGGCCATCATCGATGTGGGTTCGGCCTTTGCGCCGGGACAGGTCTACGTCGCGCTGTCGCGATTGCGTTCGCTCGATGGGTTGATCTTGCGCACACGTATCGACCCGAGCGTGGTGAGCAGCGATAGGGACGTGGTGGCCTTCACGAACCGGGGCTTCGAGCAAGAGCCGCTTCCGCAGCAATTGCAAGCCAGTCAGCGCGAATACTTGAAGCTGCTCTTGGCAGGCACCTTCGATTTCGGCGACATGCTGCGGAAAGTGGAGTACACCCAGAAGGACCACCCGGAAACCGCCGAATTCGAGGACGAGAGCATGAAGACGGCGCTGAAGCTCTTCCAAGAAAAGCTGCGCAGCGAAGAAGAGAACACGCAGAAGTTCCGTGGGCAACTGATCCGCCTGCTGCATGAAGACAAGCGCGAGGAACTATTGGTGCGCATCGAGAAGGGCGGCGCCTACTACAACGACCTGTTGCAGGCGAACATGCGTGCGCTCTTCCAGCACATGGCACAAGCCGAAATGCTCAGTCGCACGAAGGAGTACACCAACGCGCTGAAGGAGGTCGATGGCATGCTGATGAAGAAGGTGGCCACCATTGCCAAGGTGGGCTACCTCACCACCTGCATCCTCAACGGTGAAGAAGTGAAGAAGCAGGCGGAATTGGAGAAGGGCTTGGTGGCCAAGCGCGCTGCGATGGTAGGAGAGGTACGTGCGTGGGCGGAAGAGCACAAGCCGAAGACAAGCACCAAGAGCGGACGCAAACGCAAGCGCGATGAACCCGGTTATGAACGCGCGCCACGTCGCACCAAGGCCGAGGTGGGCAAGACTTACGATGTCACCTACGACCTGCACAAGGAAGGTCTGACGCTGGAAGAGATCGCCGCCAAACGCTCGATGGCGAAGACCACCATCGAAGGCCATTTTGCACGTGGCATCGCCGAGGGCGAAGTGGACATTGCCAAGCTGATGCTGGAGAGCGAACGCGACGCCATCGCCGAATGGATGCGCGAGAATCCCAAGGAAGGATTGAATGGTGCAGCAGGCCACTTCCACGGCCGCTTTGGCTACGGGCAATTGCGCATGGTGCAGGCATGGGTGAAGAAGGAAGCCAACGTGGCCTAGAGCGGCCTAACCTGGCAACAGGACCGTGTTGACGGAATATCCGTCGGTTGGATTCCGGATTATAGGTCATATGTTTGTGCCGGATAATTGGCCAAGACCATGATGGATACCCTGGCAATGGAACCCAATGCCTACTATCAGCGTGAGACCCCGCCTGCTGATGCGGCTATTCACGGACGCATCCATATGCTGCGCGGGCAGAAGGTGATGCTGGACCGTGACCTCGCAGAACTCTATGGGGTAGATACCAAACAGCTCAAGCGGCAGGTACGAAGGAACTTGGGTCGATCCCCGGAGGACTTCATGTTCGAACTCTCCACAGAAGAGAACGAGAACTTGAGGAGCCAATTCGGCACCTCAAGCTGGGGAGGCACCCGCTATGCCCCAATGGCCTTCACCGAGCAGGGTGTGGCAATGCTTTCCAGTGTGTTGAACAGTGAGCGGGCCATTCTGGTCAACATACAGATCATCCGCGTTTTCACCCGGATGCGCGGAATGCTTCTCTCGCATCGGGAGATCCTCCAGAAGCTGGAGCAGTTGGAAGGTCGCGTTACCGGCCACGATGAAGAGATACAAGCCCTTTTCGATCACCTCACGGCATTGGTCTCACCTACCGAGCAGCCACGCAAAGCCATCGGCTTCAAACCATACGAAGCATGAGCTTCGACATCGCATCAGACAGCCTTCAACCGGCATAAACCGATCCACATCAACATGCCAAACGCAGTTTTCGGAAGCAACATCAAATTGCTCCGCTCCCGTCGCGGCCGCTCCCAGGAGGAAACGGCCATCGCCCTCGAAGTGAAACGCTCCAGCTACAGCGGCTATGAGAACGGCAGCGCCGAGCCGTCGTTCGATCTGCTCGTGCGCATGAGCGAGTATTTCAAGGTGAGCATCGACAAGCTGCTGCGCGACGAGCTCACGGCGCTGAGCGAAAGCCAGATCGGAGTGATCGAACGCGGTGGCGACATCGATCTCAACGGTCGTCGCCTTCGGGTGCTGGCCACCACCGTGAACAGTGAGGACCGCGAGAACGTGGAACTGGTGCCCGAAAAAGCGAAGGCCGGCTACGCGCTGGGCTACGCCGATCCGGAGTACATCAGCATCCTGCCCACTTTCCAGATGCCTTTCCTGGCGCGGGACCGCAAGTACCGCACCTTCCAGATCAGCGGGGACAGCATGCCGCCCGTGGCCGATGGCTCGTGGGTTACCGGCGAGTACGTGCAGAACTGGCAGACCCTGCGCGATGGCCAGCCCTACATCGTGGTGACCAAGGAGGATGGCATCGTGTTCAAGGTGGTGTACAACCAACTCAAGGACAAGGGCAATTTGTTGTTGTGCAGCACCAACCCGCTCTATGGGCCCTATGAGGTGTCCATTGCCAATGTGCTCGAGATCTGGAAGTTCGTCCACTTCATCAGCAGTGAATTGCCCGAACCCAACCTGAGCCGCGATGATCTGACCCGTAGCGTGGTGGACTTGCGCAAGGAGGTGGGCCATCTGCGCCTGGCCATGGAGCAGCAGGGACGGCTCGCGCTCTGATCGGAAGAGGAGTATGCGGTTCGAGATCCTGTTGTCCTCACCGGCTTGTTGATGGATCCAATGTTAGATCCATGTTAACTTGGGGTGAACATTAGTTATCTTTGAGCGTAGAGAGTGCTCAAAGAACCGTTCGCCATGAGGAGCTTGTTGTTCTCGATCGTGTTGTTGATGGTCAATGGCCTATGTGCCCAGGAGATCCTCTCCCAAGAGCGCTGGCCGGATGGTGGCCTGCGCGCTACGCGCTACTTAGAAGGTGACCGGATCCACTTCATCACCTACCACGAGAATGGGAAGGTGAAGGAGATCGGCTGCTTCAAGAGCGGTCGCCGCGATGGTGTGTGGAAGCAATTCAACGATACTGGAGCGCTCATCACTCAAGCGGGTTTCCGAAATGGGCAGCGACAAGGTGTGTGGGAATTCCGCAATGAAGCGGACCATGCGACGGGCAGGCTCACCTATGCGAGCGGTATGCTCACCAAGGGTGAACAGTATGACGATGCCGGTGCCTTGGTGGCGCAGCGCACCTACTGATAACTCAACGATCACAAGAAGGGCGCTCACAAGGCGCTCTTCTTCATTGCCGGCTCAATGATCCAGGAAATCCTTGAAGCCCGGATAGCGAAGGACCTTCCACGCAAGGATGACGAGACCGATGAAGGTTGGAAGTGCGCTGAGAAGAAAGAGCAGGCCGGACATGGGCCAATCTTGGAACTTGAACACAACCGAGACCGCGTGGAAGCAAAGTCCTATCAAGACCAAGATCAAGCCTGTTCGAGCACTCATGCCTTCCGGAAAAGATCGTTCTCGTCCTCAAAGGCCTTGAACTCGATCGCATGGCCATCGGGATCCTCGATGAACATGCTCACCTGTTCACCTGCTTCGCCCTTCATCAGGGTGCGCGGTTCGATGAAGAACGTGACGCCCACTTTCTTGAGCTTGTCGCGTAGTTTCTTCCAATCGCTCATGGGCAGCACGATGCCCCAATGGTCGCTGGGCACATTGCTCTTCGGATTGTAGATGCGCGCCGTCTTGATCAGCTTGGGCACTTCCTGGATCGTGAGCTGGTGTCCGAAGAAGTCGAAGTCCACCCATGTGTCAGCGCTGCGCCCTTCGCGACAGCCGAGGAACTTGCCATAGAAAGCCTTGGTGCGTTTGAGGTCCGTGGTGGCGAACGCGAGGTGGAACGTACCGTTCATGCTTTGAACGCCGAAGCGCGTTTTAGGTACCGAAGCAGTGCGAAGGCACCGCGAAGGCGTTGATGTGGTGTCGCACCAAAGTAAGAACACCGGGACAAGTTGAGCGCATGCGATACCAGCGACAGGGAAAATAAGAACGCCACCTCGGAAGAGGTGGCGTTCGTGATCATGCTTACGTTGGTTCAATCCTCGTCATCCTCGTCGGCCACATCATTGGGGTCCGTGTCGTCGTCATCGACATCTCCATCCACATCATCCACATCACCTTCCTCCTCATCATCGGCGGTGTCATCGGCCTCGGCTACCTCTCCACCTTCGATGTCGACATTGTCCTCGATGTCCTCCGCCGGGGTGGTGGCGGCATCGTCCTGTTCCAGGAACTCATCGATCTCCGCGCGGCTCTCGGGGTTGATCTTGATCAGGTACATCGCATCTGGGGTGCGCAGTTCGATCACACGCAGGATCTCCCCTTTGGCGGTGGGGATGGTCTTGATATGTGTGGCATCTATCCCATCAGGATATTGGTCCTGGAGGGTCTCCTTGAGCTGGTCGGTCAAGGTATTGAAGGAGCGGATCAGGCGTTGCATGGGGATCTCACATGTCGAGGACGTACGCGAAGATGAGGGGCGCTACAATAGTAGCATCGCTTTCGATGATGTACTTCGGGGTGTCGATATCCAGTTTTCCCCAAGTGATCTTTTCATTAGGCACGGCACCGCTGTAACTGCCGTAACTGGTGGTGCTGTCGCTGATCTGGCAGAAGTAGCTCCAGAACGGGATGCTCTCCCGTTGCAGGTCCTGGTGCAGCATGGGGACCACACAGATGGGGAAGTCGCCTGCGATACCGCCACCGATCTGGAAAAAGCCGATCCCATCGGTGCCGCAGTTGTTGGTGTACCAATCGGCGAGGAACATCATGTATTCGATGCCGCTTTTCATCATCCCGGGCTTGCAGTCGCCGGTGATGCAGTGGCCCGCGAAGATGTTCCCCAGGGTGCTGTCCTCCCAGCCGGGGCATATGATCGGCAGGTTGCGCTCGGCGGCGGCCACCATCCAACTGTCCTTCGGGTCGATCTGGTAATACTGCTTTAGTACGCCCGAGTTGATCATCTCATAGAAGTACTGGTGCGGGAACCGGCGGTTGCCACTCTTGTCGTCGGCGGTCCACAGGTCCACCACGTGCTTCTCCAGTCGGCGGAAGGCTTCATGTTCGGGGATGCAGGTGTCCGTCACCCGGTTCATGCCGCGGTCCAGCAGGTCGCGCTCCTGCGCAGGAGTGAGGTCGCGGTAGTTCGGCACGCGTTCGTAGTGGTCATGCGCCACCAGGTTCATCACATCCTCCTCTAGGTTCGCACCGGTGCAGCTGATGATGTCCACCTTGCCCTGGCGGATCATCTCGGCGAAGATCTTTCCCAGCTCGGCGGTGCTCATGGCGCCAGCGAGCGTCACCATCATCTTGCGGCCCTTGATCAGGTGGTCCTTGTAGCCTTTGGCCGCATCAACGAGCGCCGCTGCATTGAAATGCAGGTAGTGCTTCTCCATGAAGGCCGACAGCGGACGTGTGTTGCTCATGTGTTCAGGGGCGAAATATAGAGGCGGGGTGTGAACTGCAGGGGACGCGTTATGGAAACAGGAGCGGAAAGCGGTGCGTGTAGTGGTGCTTTCCTGCGGGATCTACTTCTTCACCAGTTCCTCCATCGGCAGGTACCCGAGCAATTGGAGCATGCGCTCGGCGCTCTGCTGTTCGGCGAAGACGCGATCGGTGAGGGTGCCGTCCGGCATACGATCGATCAGCACATGCTTGGGTTTTGGGATCAGGCAGTGTTGTATACCACCGAAGCCGCCCAGTGTATCCTGGTATGCGCCGGTGTTGAAATAGCCGATGTACTGTCGGCGCTCCTCATTGAACTTGGGCAGGTAGATGGCGTTGATGTGCTGCTCGCTGTTGTAGTAGTCGTCGCTGTCGCAGGTCATGCCACCGAGGAAGACGCGCTCATACTCATCGTTCCAGTTGTTCACCGGCAGCATGATGAAGCGCTTGCTGATGGCCCAGGTGTCCGGCAATGTGGTCATGAACGAGCCATCGATCATGTTCCAGCGTTCCTTCTCGTTCTGCTTCTTCTGGTAAACGATGCTGAAGAAGGTGGCGCCGCTGTCGCTCACGGTGAAGCTGCCGAATTCGCTGAAGATGTCCGGCTCGGGGACGCGGTTCTCCTCGCAGACGTCCTTGATGCGGCCTACGATCTCGCCGATCATGTAATCCACGTCGAAGCTGAAGTTGAGGCTGTTCTTGATCGGCAACCCACCACCGATGTCCAGCGTGTCAAGCGTGGGGCAGAGCTTTTTAAGGTCGCAATAGACGTTCACGCACTTGCTCAGCTCGTTCCAGTAATACGCTGTGTCCGTGATACCCGTGTTGATGAAGAAGTGCATCATCTTCAAGCGGAATTTCTTCTGCTTGCTCACGTTGCGCATGTAAAAGGGGATGATGTCCTTGTAGCCGATCCCGAGGCGGCTGGTGTAGAACTCGAACTTGGGCGCCTCCTCCGCCGCGATGCGGATGCCGATGTCGCAATGGCCCTCGATCGCTTCATCGAGCTGGTAGATCTCCGCCATGTTGTCGATGATGGGCACCACATTGAACCCGCGGTTCGCTAGCCGCCCGATGTTCTGGATGTAACGTTCGTCCTTGAATCCGTTGCAGAGGATCGTAGCGTCCTTGGTGATGCGACCACGCTCGATGAGCAGCTCGATCATCTCAAGGTCGTAGGCGCTGCTCGTCTCCAGATTCACGCCCTTGTCCAGCACCTTGTCGATCACATAAGCGAAGTGGTTGCTCTTGGTGCAGTAGAAGTACTCGTAGCTGCCCGTGTAATTGTGGGTGGCGAAGGCCTTCGCGAAGCTCTCCCGCGCCATTTCGATCTTCTCGCCGATCTTGGGCAGGTAGCTGATGCGTAGCGGCGTGCCGTGCTTTTCGATCAGTTCCACCAAGGGCAGGTCGTTCCAGACAAGCTTGTCGTCGTCCAGCTTGAATTCGTCCTTGGGGAAATCGAACGTTTGCTCGATCAGGTCGACGTAGCGCGTCTTCATCTCAGCGGTGAACGAGGCTTGTACGACCAACCTTCCGCAGTACTGCGGAAGAAGGACGGTGGTGAACCAAGGCGGGAACGCATACGCCCAACACGGTGCGCATCGCGTTCACGCCGGTAATGGAGTGGTAGGGGTCGGCAGCTCCGTTCGCTGTTCGCAGGAGGAAGTGGATCGCGTCCACCAGCAGCCTGGGATCGGTCGCCGCGTTGGTCATCGAAAAGCGCGCGAGGCTGTGCATGCACCTGCCCGCCGCGAAATGCGGTGGGCGGTCCAGGAGGTATGCGCGCGGTGCGAGGCCATTGTCGTAGCGGGACAAAAGTAGAAGCGCTGAAGATGCGCACGGCCGGCAGCGCGAAAAAATCAAAACCTAAAGCCACCGCTTCCGGCGGAACCAGATGAGCATGCAGATGGCGATCACCGCCATGGAGCCCATCACCAGGAAATAGCCGTAACGCCATCGCAGTTCTGGCATGTAGTCGAAGTTCATCCCGAAGATGCCCACGATGAAGGTCAGCGGGATGAAGATCGTGCTGATGATCGTGAGCAGCTTCATCACCTGCATCATGCGGGCGTTCTGACCGGAATGGTAGGTGTTCTCCAGGCTCGTGAGCATTTCGCGGAAGGTGTTGATGCTCTCTGCGATGTAGACCGTATGGTCTTGCAGATCGTTGATGTACCGTCGCGTGCTCTTGTCGATCAGCGGACTCTGGATGCTGTTCAGACGGCCAGCCAGTTCGCGCGTCGGTGTCACATAACGGTTCACAGTGATCAGCAGTCCACGCAGCTCCTGTATCGTAAGCAGGTCGTCGTTCCCGGGGCGCACCATCACCTTGCGTTCCAGCTCCTCGATGCGCTCACCGAGGTCCTCCACGATGAGGAAGTAGTTGTCCACGATCACGTCGAGCAGAGCGTACAGCAGGTAGTCGGCACCGGCGCGGCGCACGCGGCCCAGGTCTTTACGCAGGCGTTCGCGGATCGGCTCAAGCACATCTCCGGGCTTCTCCTGGAAGGAGATCACCAGGCCTTTGCGCAGGACGAAGCAGATCTGCTCGCTATGGATACCACCGGTCTCCTCGTCCATTCCCAGCATCTTGGCCACGACGAAGAGCGTGTCCTGGTACTCCTCCAACTTGGGGCGGTGGTCCGTGTTCAAGATGTCCTCCAACAGAAGCGGATGCAGGTTGAACCGCTCCCCGATGTTCAGCAGTAGTTTCTCGCTGCTCAACCCGTCAATGTCCAGCCAGGCATGCGTTCGTTCGGGATCCGGATCGGTGTACTCCGTGATGGAGGTCATGGAGCGCTCTGTCACGGTCTCCGGGTTGTACACGAACAGGTTCATGGTGGTCCGTCCCAGCCCATCACCACCAACGCGGACCAATGAGCCCGGAGGCAGGCCTGCTTTGCCTGAGCGGTTGCGCACCTTCTTCATGACCGAGCGGGCTGATGGTGGATGATCGTGCGGTGCGGGTAGGGGATCGAGATCCCTTCACGATCGAAGCGCAGCTTGATGGAACGGTTCATGTCGTGGTGCATCACCCCGGCAGTGGTGGTATCGGCGGCCCAAACGTAAGCGCGCAGCGTGATGCCCGATTCACCTAGCGTGATCGCGCGCACCACCACCTTCGGCACGCCGCGCTCCAACTCCTCGGCCGTGCGGCGGTCCATGCAGGCAGGGTGAGCCTCGGCCTCTTGTTCGAGGATGCCCATGGCCTTGTCCAGATCCCCCTCATAGCTCACGCTCACGTCCACATATTCGCAAGTGGATTCCTCCACGATGGAACTGTTCACGATCACCTCGTCGCTAATGACGGCGTTCGGCACGATGATCCGCCGGTTCTCGCCGTTCAAGATCACGGTATGGCGAAGGGTGATGTCCTCCACAAAGCCGGAATGCTTCTCGCCGATACGTATATGGTCGCCAATGCGGAACGGCTTGAACGAAACGATGAAGATGCCGCTGATGATGTTGCTGAACGCGCGTTGTGTCGCCAGGCCGAGGATCGCTACCAGGATACCGGCGCCGGCGAAGAGCGTGAAGGCGAGGTTCCGTGCCGAAGGGATCGTATAGATGATCGCGCCCAACGCGATCAACACGACCATGAAGCGCAGCGCGTTCTTCAGGAATTTGTACCGCGTTGCGTCCTCGCGCCCGCGGTCGCTGCGTTTGTAGGCCCTGCGAAGCAGGATGAACAGGAAGCGTTCCAGCAGGAAAGCGGCCACGATGATCAGGACCACTTTCGCCAGTAGCAGCAAGTTGAAGCCCAGCTTGTGGAAGAGGTGATCGAAGGTGCTCTTGAAATCGTCCATGGAGGAGTGCGGCGATCCACACACGGCATCTCGCGGCGACGAATTTAGGCCGCGTGATCGCCTCGTTCCTCAGAGGTCGTTCAAGTCCTTCTGGAAGGTGCTGCCGTCCGGAACGATGAGCGGATCGCGGCCCGGGCGGAACAGCACCATATCCCTGCCCCGCAACTCAACACGGCCGTTCTTCACATGCAACAGCGAGCCTTCGCGCAATCCGGCCACTTGCATGGATGGGTTCAGCGCAAGGTATTCCGCGATCCGCTGGTCGCGACTTTCGCCGCCATGACCGGGTAGCGTGGCCTCGGTGTAGTGCGGATTGATCTGGAACGGTACCAGATGCATCGCGCGTAGCGATGGCGATTCGACGATAGGCATATCGTTCGTTGTCATGATGGTGGGACAGGCGACGTTGCTACCAGCGCTCCAGCCGAGGTAGGGTACTCCCGCACGGACCTTGTCGGCGATCGCGCGCACCAACTGTGTACGGTAGAGCGCACGCAGCAATAGAAAACTGTTGCCGCCGCCCACGGCCACAACATCCGCGTTCTCCAGCGCACGAACTGGGTCACGTTCGCGATGCAGGCTGAAGAGATCCGCGCCCACTTCCTTGAACACCTCGTGTACTTTCTCCACATAGGCGTCCTGCTGGTCGTCCGGTGCGGCGAACGGCACAAAGGCCACACGCGATCGGCCATTGAGGAAGGCGGTCAAGTACGGCCGTGGCCATTGGAAGAACGGTGTACCCGGGAGGGTTGAGTTGGAGAGGAGTAGCAGTTCCATGCAGCGAGCTTAGCCGATCTTGTGGTTGTGTCAGGGGACCATGGTGCCTTCGATCACCAGCTCGAAACGCGCGGGTTCGCCATCGGTCTGTACCTGCACCACCCGCATCAAAGGACCGTCGGGAGCGCGCCCATTGAAGTGTACCGTCACATCGAACGACCCACCAGGGGCGATCACTGTGGAGGGCATATCGGCGGTGGTACATCCGCAATCCGCCTCGCTGCTCAGCAAGTGCATAGGTGTGGGGCCATTGTTCTTCAAGTGGAAGACCACGTCACGATCCTGTCCGATGATGAGTGTTCCGATGGTGGCGATCTGCCGCTCGGTAATGCTGCCACGTTCGCTGCGCAACAATTGGAGTGCCTCGATCTCAATGCGCCGTTCGCTCGCGGCCTCCACGCTATACACCGAACGCTTCAGGTCGCCTAGGTCATCGCTCACGCCGCGCGCCGAACGATCCTCACCGAAGGGCAGTTCGCGTATGGTGAGCCGTGCACCATTGGCCGCGGTACCGCTGAGAAAGGGAAGCAGGCGGCCGTTGTCCACCGTGCGTAAATGGTTCCGCAGGCTTTCGATACGGCGCTGGGAGAGGTTGCGGTTGTAATCGGTCTTCGCCAGCGGACTCGCATGGCCGCGCACCTCAAGGGTCGCCGTTCCACCTTCTTCCAGCACCGGTATCAACGCCTGTACCAACTGCTCCAGTTCGATGTATCCGCGATCAACTTCATCGCGGAAGAATTCGCGCATCGCCTTTGGGTCGACCTGTTCCAGTTCATGATCCGGCTGCAGTGCCTTGAAGCGATGGAACGTTTCTTCATAGGTCTGCGGCGTGGTGGTGTTCCATGAACGAGGATCGGGATCGTCGTTGTGGAAATAGAGTTTCAGCGGGAAGCGTTGCTGTAGCATCACCAAGCGCTCCACCGAGTTCACGGTGCGGATCGCTGGCGCGTCGATGTTCGGGGTATCGACCACCGCGACCGGCTGGTCCGGCAGGTGGAAGCGGTACAGGTCGTTGCAGCAGGTCTCGCCCTTCGCGGCGAAGGAGCCGACGCGATTGCTCGTGAGCCAGCCTTCATTGCGCGCGGGATCGTAACTGGGGTAAAGGTCGTTGGCCGGGCTGTTCAACGGGCGGCCTGCGTTCACAGGGTTGGCGAAGACGTCGTTGCCGAAGGCCGCACTGAAGATGTCATACGCGCCAAAGCCAGCTAGGAAGTCGGAACTGTACCACAGGGTATTCGAAACGGTGTCGTACCAAGGTGATCGTTCGTTGCCACGCGTGTTCACGGGGCGGCCCAGAGGATAGAGGAACCTGGCCTCACCATCATGCAGTTCGGCCTGCCAGATGTCCATGCCGCCTTCGCCACCCGCACGATCGGTCACGAAGAGGAGCATCTCCCGGTTGTCCCAATGCACCACCATCGGTTGGGTGCTCACCAGGTCATCGCCGATACCGGGCAACGGATGAGCGTTCTGCCCACCGCCCACCTGGGCTGGCGCGATCCAGATGCGACAGGGGCTTCCCGCGATGCAACGGGTGAACAGGAACCACTTTCCATCACTGGTCCATGTGGCGTTCGCGTTGTTGCCGTCCCCGTTCACCGCTGCGCGCAGAGGCTGTGGTTCGTTCCATGCGGCGCCCTGCTGCCGGGCATTGAACAGGTTGGTGAGGTAGGTCGCTGTGTCCTTCACCTCCCCTTCATCGTTCAGCGTGCCGCGCAAGCTGGTGAAGTAGAGTGATGAATCCGGACCGATGCGCGCACCGAACTCGCTGTCGTACGTGTTCACCGGCTGCGGGAGGTGTTCCACATTGATCACCGGTGAGAGGGGTGCGATCTCGCGATCCAACTTGCAGCCCATGATGCCGTTCGCGGCACGCTGCGCAGCGAAGGAGCTCTTGTCTTTTTCCTTCTGGAGCAACTTGTTCCAACTGCGTTCGGCTTCCACATAAAGGCCCTTGCACATCTGCATCTCGGCGAGCCAGTGCAGGGCGTCAGGGTAGGTACGGCCCATGTCCTTCCGCTGCACTTTTTCGTAGAGTGCTGCCGCCATGTCGTATTGGTTGCTCTGTCGACAGGCTTCGGCTTGTTTCCATTGGAGGCTCATGCGGCCCGGCTCCAGCGCCAACGCACCGGCATAGAAGCGTGAGGCACCGTAGAATTCCTCACGCGCCATCGCCGCATCCCCCCATGTGGTCCATTGCACGACCGATTGCGCGTGCGCCAACATGACCGTGAGGGCCAGCGCCGTTGTCGCGGTCCATCGCTTGCTCATGCGCTAGAGTTGATCCGGGCAGGTTTTGAAACGCACGGGGATCGCCGGGCGCTTTTTGAAGATGCGGACCAGGGCGAATTCGATCGCGCCACGGTTGCGGCTGGCCGGTACCAGATCGCTGGTGTTGATGTCGTAGCTCACGCCGAAGGTCCAGTCGTCATAGTCGAAGCCTGCGTAGAGGTAACCCGCGTCGGCCGCACGGAAATGGAGACCAGCTTGCACCGCGCGGTGCAACCCGTAACGCTCCAGCAGGATGTAGCGCAGGTTCGCGCCGAGATCCAGTTCGTTGAACTTCCCCTGCTTCATGTACTGGCCCATGGGCAGCAGGTCCAGCTCGTCGCTTACCGGGAACCGTGTGATCACATGGATCGCGGATCGGCCATCGAGCGGAACGCCGGGTTCTCCAAGAAAGCCGATGTCAGGAGTGGTGAGGTTGAAGAGTGAGAACCCGATCCGCACGGACTCGCGGGCGGAGGGCTGGTAGCGGTACACCGCTCCAACGCTCAGATCGGGATGCACCAGTCCATCGCGGGCGAAACGTTCGCCGCTGTCCAGGTCGGGGTCGTAGTAGAAACCATTGTACTGCGAATCGAAGGAGAGGCCACCGTTGTCCAGTGTGAGTGAGGTGAAGCCCACCTGCACACCACCGGTGATCCCGTGCTCGCTGGCTGCACCGAACTGCTCGGTCCAACTCGCACCAACGCTCAGGTGGAACTGGTTCAGTCGGCTGTCCCCAGCGCGATCATTGAAGAGCCAGGCGCCCACGCCGAGCCCGTTCACACCTTTGAAATTCGCTGCGTCGCCGCCGAGGCCGAAGGTGCGGTAGGGTGTGGTCACTGACCGCCATTGCTGCCGGAAGATGCCATTTACCCGATAGTCGCCATCGAACACGCCGATGTTCCCGGGCCCCAGTGCGAGCGGCGCATTGAAGAATTGCGAGAAGTGGATGTCCTGGGCGAAAGAGACCACGTGCAGGGCCAGCAGCACGCTGCAAGCCACAAGCCGCAGGTTGATGAAGCCCAAGGCCTGCGGCTTGTGGCCTGCAGCAGCGTTCGTCTTCATCGCGTCACGGTCACGTTGCCCTTCGTGAAGTAGCGCTGCCCATCGATACAAAACGCGGTGAGGTGGTAGACGAACACCGCCGGGTCTACAGGCTTGCCTTCGAACAGGCCATCCCAACCAAGCGTCTGGTCGGTGGTTTCGAAGACCTTCTCGCCCCAACGATCGAAGACAAGGAATTCCAGGTGATCGATCGCGCGGCCGCGGACATAAAGGCTGTCGTTGTGTCCGTCACCGTTCGGCGTGAAGGTGTTCGGCACGAAGATGTCCGGCCCTTCGCAACGCAGGTCGTAAACACTCACCGTTACTGATGTGCTCCGGGTGCAAATGCCATCGCTCACCGTTACCGTGAAGGTTGTGGTCTGTGCGATCACCGCGGTCGGGTTGGCGATGCCTGGATCGCTGACAAGACCGGCGGGCACCCAACTATACGTTACACCAGCCGATGGTGTCGCGAGCAGGTGGACCGTGGTGCCCGGTAGCACCAGCGGCTGGTCAACGGAGGCACCCACGGATGAACCGAAGATCGGAGAGACGTTCACAGTGATGCTTCCGGACCAGGTACAACCGCTCGGTGCGGTCACGTCGACCCCATAGCTGGTCAACTCCTGTGGTGCTACGGTGGCGGTGACGGTGCCTTGTCCGGTGAGAATGTCCTCCGGAGGCGACCATACCATGGATGAACCGGGATCGCTGCCGAGCAATTGCAGTGTTGCCGTATCCCCACCGCAGATGAGCGCGTCGCCCAAGAGGGAGGGCGACGCCATTGATATGATCACCGACACACTGTCCACCGCTTTGCAGAACGAACCATTGTCACCCAGCACATAGTAGGTTCCGCCGACCGCAGGGGCAATGACCGTATTCCCTGTGAGCGATGGGTTGAGCGTGTCACTGAACTGCACGGACGTACTCCAGACGAAACTGATGGATGTGCTGCTCGTCGCGTTCAGCGTGAAGCTGTTGACCGGTCCGCAGATCAACGTGTCGTTCATCACCTGTAGATCGGGCGCAGCGGGTTCGATCACGACAGTTCGCACCGCGATATCCTGTTCATTGCAGGCGTTCGGGTTCAGGGCTGTGAGGGTAACGACGTAGGTGCCGGGACCGGGATAGATGTGGGAGGGTGAAACGAGCGTAGATCCGGTCTGATCACCGAAGTCCCAGACATATGCTGATGCCCCACCGCTCAGGTTGGTGAACGGCACCGCACCCGGTGCGCAGATCGTGTCTGGCGCGGTGAAGGCGGCGATGACCAGGGGTGCATCGAAATCGAACTTGAGCAGGCCGTTGTTGCAGCCGGTGCTGTTGTTCGTCGCGCTCCACGCTCCAGGCGACGTGGGGAAATCATCGTTGTTCTGGCAGCCCGCGCACACCGATTGGTACACGCGCCCACGCCGATCGAAGCGACTGGTGCCACCATCCACGTGCTCGGGACTCACACCACCTCCGTAGTAAGTGGCATAGTGCAGCGCGTCCATGTCAATGTCGAAGATCGCGAGGTACAGGTCATGGCCATCGGTCGTGGTCTGGTGCGCCCCGGCACTAACAGGCAGCCCCGCCGTGGTCAACGCTCCTCCCAGGCCACCAGCGCTGCTTCCCCAGCCGCTCGTGTAGATCTTGTCGCACACGTCCACCAGGAAAGCGGTGGGGGAGATGTCCGGTGTGCCATCGCCACTGCCGATGCGCGAGCTGAGCAACAAGTTGGAGAGCGTTGGATCGAACTTGCTGATGAACTGGCCGCCCAGTGGGATGTTGTAGATCGCGTTCTGGATCAGCTCGCCGCCCGGCGCGTTGGTCTGGCCGAACAGGAACACACTGCCCGTTTGATCGAGTTCCACGAAGTAGGCCTGGTCGTAATTCGCGCTGCCCCAATAGCTCAACGCGTCCACAGTGCTGCCATCGGCCGAGAAGCGTGCGACGAACGCGTCGCTCAGCCCGCCGTTGAATGTGTCGTCGAAGGCGGTGGCGCTCACGGGCAGATCGCCGCTGGTGGTTCCACCACATACATAGAGATGTCCTTGTTCGGTGATCTCCGCGCTGAACAACGCATCGGCAGCACTGCCACCGAGGTAGCTACCGTATTGCAGTTGTGTGAGCAAGGGGTTGAAGCGTGCGACAAAGCCATCATGACTTCCGCCTCCCATGGCCGTTTGGGCGGCACCTGCTGTTACCGGCATGTTGGTGCTCTGGGTGCAGCTCGCCACCCACACGCGACCGAGGCTGTCCAGCAGCACCTCACCACGCACCTCATCCGCGTAGTTGAACTTCAATGCGGGTGCGGAGTTCAGTCCATCGTTCGCGCTGCCGCCCAGGTATGTCGATCCCAGCAACGCGCTTCCGTCCGCGCTCAAGCGCGCGACGATCATGTCGCAACCTGCGGGATAGGTTAAACCAAGTCCGGTCGGGGTGAAGGGTGTGCCACCTCCGAAGCTGCCATCATGCGCGCCGCTGGTGGTCGGGAAGTCGGCCGAACCCGTGGTTCCCAGCACCACGAGTTGATCATTGGCATCGACCACCAGGCTATGCGGCATCTCGGCCGCACCGCCGCCCAGGTAGGTGCTCCAAACCAGGAAGGTGCCCGTGGTGTCGTACTTGGTGATCGCGATATCGGTTCCGCCACCGGCCCAAACCGTTTGATAGGCACCAGTGGTGAATGGGTATTGCGCACCGAACGCAGTACTGCCCGCGTATAGGAAACCGGCAGCATCGAAGGACGCGGTGTAGCCGAAGTTGTTGCTCACCGATCCCGAGTAAGTGGCGAAAGAGAGCGTAGGGTCGATCACCAGGGTGTGCCGCTTGTCGTATGCCCCGGGGAGCACCCCGATCACACCGTCCTTCAAGGTGTATCGGCAGGCGACCGTTCGGCGTGCGCCATCGATGTCCTGGTAGGCGACCGGAATGCGCTCCACCAAGCGGCCCAAGGAAGTAGCCACGATCAACGCACCATCGCGCAAGGCGAGTTTGTCCGCGCCTTCATAAGTGAACTGGACGAGCGACGCATCGGCACCGGGGGCAAGCACCAGGTCGTACTTCAAGCCCGATCGGCCTTCCTGGAAAACGGCGTCGCATCCCGGCGCGATGTTCTTCATGGTGATCGCGGCGAAGGCGGCGGCATTGCGCCCCCAGCCGGATCGGTCGGAGCCAAGTAGGAAGTTGTACCGTCCGCTCAGTTGCCGCGACGCTTCGGACACCGTGTTAGGTGCGGCATGGAGGAAACGCAGGCGTACCGCATGATGGCGCAAGCTGTCCGGCGGCACGACGTGGATGTTGCCATGGATCCCTGCCAATGCTTCATCGTCGTAGCGATCGATGAGCAGCGCACCCCGTTCACACCAGAGCGTGGCACCGGGTACTTCCGCGCGATGGGTGACCACCGAAGGCCACTGCCCTTTGTTCTCAATGAAACGCAAAGTTCCCTGCCCGCTCACCTCCACGGCGAACAGCGAAAAAGCGATCGGAAGGGACCGGAGAACAACGGACTTCGCCATGCCGGACGAAAGTAGCCAACACGATGCGCTACTGCGTGGTCGCGGCGCCTGCTGAACTGGTAAAGCTTGTAGACGACGCGAGACGCGCGTGGAACACCTGCGATCAGCGGGTCTTCTCCAGCGCCTGGTCCTCGCCCTTTACGGTCATGCGGAATTCCACGCGACGGTTCTGGGTCCGGCCCTCCTCGGTTTTGTTGCTGGCGATCGGCTGGTTTTTGCCATGGCCAACGGGTACCAACCTGAGTGGATCGACGCCATGCTGGATCAAGTGCTCCACTACCGTCGCCGCGCGTTGCTGTGAAAGTCCGATGTTGTATGAACGACCACCGATATCGTCGGTGTGCGCTTCGATCACCAATTGCACCTCGGGATGCTGGCGCATCAGGTCGATCACCTGTTCCATCACCACTTCGTAGCCGTTCTCCAGCACAGCGCTCTTGTACGCGAAGTGGATGGCGTTCGTGCGCAGCTTGCTGTGGTTGAGTTCCTCGAGTGACGCCATATCGAGCCGGCTCAGGTCCATGAGCTTCTCCTGGTGCAGGGCGAACACCTCCGCGTCCATGAACTGCAATTCCTTCACCTTGCGGAAGACCTGGTACAATTCCTCCAGGTTCTTGGTCTCTCCCACCGAGTAGGTGTAAGCGCCCCGCTCCGGGTCGTAGCGTTCGACCACGCGGTACAGCTTGCGGATCTGTGCGAAGCGTGGATCATCAAGGCTTACGCGCTCCTTGCTCGCGAACAGTTCAACAGAGAAGGTGACCTCCGTGAGGGCTTCGCCTTCCAATGCGGTCATGTCGGAGGGCAGCTCCTGGTATTCGAAGGTGTGCGTGTTGCCCAACAAGTCCTGGTAGGTGGCCACCACCGCCATGTCCTCGTTGTCACGGAAACGATCGATCACCACCACCGGTTTGGAGTTGCAGTGGTTGCGGATCACACCCGCACCGTCGGCTTCCGCCAGAATGTCCAGCTTGATCAGGTATGTACCGGCCGTGTGATAACTGTGCAGCGCGGTAATGCCTTGTTTGTAGGTGCTGTCGCCCATGTCCCAATGGTACTCGGCCATGCGAAGCCCGGTGATATTGCTCTTCCACCCGTCCATGGCCATGGTGCGCCCCGTGCGGACCGTGTCCGGTGCTGCGATCCACGCCTGCTGGATGTCCTCGATCACCAGTTCCTTCGAACTCAGGGTGTGGAAGATGGCGCCGGACTTGCGGTCAACGAGCAGTGAACGGACGATATAGGTGCCGGGCCTCGTGTAGCAATGCTCGGCCACGTTGCCGGATATCCGCGTACTGTCGCCCAGGTCCCACACATGGTCCACCGGGATCGTTGTGGTCGCCGCATGTGGCCGGTTGCGGAAGGTGTAGCAATAGTTGTTCAACTGCTGTGCTGCGCAGTCGCGGAACTTCGGCACGGTGCGTTTAGCCGTGAAGATGTGGTCGTTGCCGTCACGGTTCGAGCTGAACAGCGCCCGGGACCCACCATGGTAGGATACATACCCCAGATCATTGAACGGTGAGTTCAACGGTGCCGGGAACGTGAGTGGAGCAAGCCATTCAGCATCCTTCAGTTCACTATGGTAGATGTCCAAATTGCCCTGACCTCCGATCCGATCGCTGGAGAAGTACAATGTGCCGTCGGATTGCATGCGCGGGTACACCTCGTTCGCCGCGCTGTTCAGGTCATCACCCAGGTTCCTCGGTTCGGTCCACACTTCACCGTTGCGCTCGCTGCTGTACAAGTCCATCCCGCCCATGCCGCCGGGCATGTCGCTCGCGAAGTAGAGCTTCCTGCCATCCGGACTGAAAGTGGGATGGAGGATCGAGTACTTCGTTGAGTTGTAGTGGAAGGCGACGGGAGCCTGCCACGCACCTGCGTTGAGATGGGAGAAGAACAGGCCGAGCTCGCCGTTCGCCGAACGCAGGTTCGAGAGCTTTTTCGGCAA
>Ga0105046_10001950_pt1 | contig 32277 bp, 32 predicted proteins | sample MAT03_FD_78385 | JGI IMG/M metagenome (GOLD analysis project Ga0105046, IMG submission 78385) | Freshwater microbial communities from Lake Fryxell liftoff mats and glacier meltwater in Antarctica - MAT-03 (megahit assembly) | ecosystem: Environmental > Aquatic > Freshwater > Ice > Liftoff...
AAGGCAAACGGAATCGGGGCAGGAACCGTAATCCAAGGCTATGCCTGAAAAACGGATATTAACTGAGTAGTTAACGCTATTCAATTAAGAATCCCCGTGTCTTTAGACCGGGGAGTGTCAAAATCATTAGCAGGGGTTGCTACTGCATTCCCTGGTGATTCCAGCTTTGACTTAGAAGAATTGGCTGGTATCGACTTTGTTATGGTCTTCATTTTAAAGTTTGATGGTTGTAGATGAACATAGGAATAATCCAGCCTTACAGTAACGGGTTTTTAGAGGTTGTACCAGAGAGCGATTATTGGCAGATTGCAGCTATACATATCAATGGACAATACTGTCCTACTCCTCGGCTTTATCGATCAGAAAAAGTGGCATTAGCAAAAGCTACACAAATTTATGATTGGCTAGCTGATCACGAAGGAGAAATTAATGGTGGGGGTTGCTACTGCTCTGAATTGAAACTCATCCTATGGCAACAAGCGAAAGTATCTTAGTTTACCTTGTATTAATAGCTGCTTAGAGTCAGCCTGTAGTCCCTGCCTCAAATGTGGGGATTTTACTTTGTTGATGCGATCGCGTTTCAATCCCTAATAGGGATTTTAGGTAATTGCAATTCATAGTTGTAAACAAGATAGTGATCACCTTGTGTTTCAATCCCTAATAGGGATTTTAGGTAATTGCAATTTTTAGTAAGCTCTAAGCAAGTTGCAGCAACATTTGAGTTTCAATCCCTAATAGGGATTTTAGGTAATTGCAATACAGTCTGAGTGAGCAATTTGGCTACTCACTATCAATGTTTCAATCCCTAATAGGGATTTTAGGTAATTGCAATTAAAGGGCAGCCCGTAAAAGCGTAGGAAGGAAGGTTTCAATCCCTAATAGGGATTTTAGGTAATTGCAATCTGTAACACCCAATACACCACTTACTTTATCGTCAGTTTCAATCCCTAATAGGGATTTTAGGTAATTGCAATTCTCTTCTCTGAGTTCAGTTTGTGTATTCATAATTTTGTTTCAATCCCTAATAGGGATTTTAGGTAATTGCAATGTGAAGCGGCACTCGCTGAGATTAAAGCTTTTGAATCGTTTCAATCCCTAATAGGGATTTTAGGTAATTGCAATAGGGTTAGCTAGCTTAATCTTGCTAGCTAATCCGGTTTCAATCCCTAATAGGGATTTTAGGTAATTGCAATTATGATCTAATTAATAATGAGGATAGCTAAGGCTTGTTTCAATCCCTAATAGGGATTTTAGGTAATTGCAATGCACAAATCTCAAGGCGTTGGTATTGATCTAGTTTTATAGTTTCAATCCCTAATAGGGATTTTAGGTAATTGCAATCGGAGTATACGCTCATCCGTGGGGAATTAAAGATAGTGTTTCAATCCCTAATAGGGATTTTAGGTAATTGCAATTCTTTTTTTAGCGATTCGCCTATATCTTTACCTTTGTTTCAATCCCTAATAGGGATTTTAGGTAATTGCAATCAATCGCGGCTGATATGCCAGAGCGCCGATTTAGTTTCAATCCCTAATAGGGATTTTAGGTAATTGCAATATCACGCTTTTTGGTTAACGCTTGTAAGTGCTGCTGTTTCAATCCCTAATAGGGATTTTAGGTAATTGCAATTTGGGCGATTAAAAAAGAGTTGAAAAGGGCTGCTAAAATCGTTTCAATCCCTAATAGGGATTTTAGGTAATTGCAATGCTTAGATTCTATCTTCTCTTCCCCATTCTTACAGTTTCAATCCCTAATAGGGATTTTAGGTAATTGCAATCGCAGGCTTCTGAAAGTCTTGCTCTATTTGGTTTTCAAGGTTCGGTTGCGCGAATGTAGAAATCATAACACGAGGAGTTGTGATTTGGCTAGAGGCAAATGGCTGAAAACTAGTCCCCATAAAGTGCGCGGATGGTTTAGAAATACTAACGCTCTCAAGTTCTTGCATATAGGGCAATTCAGCCATTGTTGTAGTCACTCCTTCTTGAACACCTACCCATCCGCGCATTCAGCGAAAAAAATAATCTAATGGAAAAGCTGCTTACTTAATAAATATCCTACTTAATTAGGTTGGCTGGCTAACCTTACTTGGCAACGTCTTCAAAGTCTGTTATCGCACAAGCAAACTCCGTAAAAGCTGTTTTAATCAAAACCTCTTTCGTTCCCCTTTCCAGCGAAGAATTGCGTATGAGGTCTGTTAATTCTATGAACAGCAGAGAAAACATAAAACGATCTTGGCGGTCAACTTGTTTCAAGCAAGACGATATAAACTGATAAAGCTCTGTTTTTCTAGGTTTGGTTTGTTCTTCCCATATTTGTAACCCAAGCCGAAGAGTTCTCAAACGGATTTCATTACTGTTGAAGGACGCGTCTTTGTAGCGGACTGATACGCGTTGGGGTATTTCCATGAGTTTTAGCTATACATATTCAATGTAAAGTAATTATTCACTTATATTTTGGCTAAACCGGAAAAATCTGATATTTTGCACCAATTCCAACAACTACCATCGGTTAGAAACAAATTACTTGCGTGGACTGACAGTTAAGGGTAGCACGGCTGTGCTACCCTCCTAGCATCAATTTAGATGATGCCCCAGAAATGGAGTAAGCCTTGACCAGAAAAAGCTTCAATCAAAATCGCAGATAGAAAACCAATCATCGCAAGACGACCGTTCCAGTTTTCACTCTGAGGAGTGAAGCCAAAACGCACAGCATTAGGATCTTCTGAAACAATAGGCGCAGGATTCTTAAAACCTGTCATCAGTAAAACTCCAAAGTTCAAGTGTTGTAGCAGTTGTAACTGTCTGTAAAGTAATGTAACAGATGTTTAAAAAAATGCAACGAGTACTAATAGTTCTGCTTGCAGGTTGAGGTTGAAAACATCGTGCGATCGCAAAAAGCCATTTTGTGGCATTTCCTTGTCGTCAAATAGCGATAACACTACTCCTGATATTAGTCTGGATGCTTGCTGTTGAGAATGCCATGAGTAGCGAAATGGATAATCCAATATTGACTCAACTCGTTGCTAGTTGCAGTGATACGACTAGCAGTAAGGATAAATTTTATGTTTTATTAGGTAAAATAAAATGAAACCATTTCAATGTGGAGGTTCTGGTGATTAAAAATATTAACATTAAAAATTTTAGATGTTTTGATGAGTTAAAAGTATCTGGTTTTGAGAAAATCAATTTAATTAGTGGAAAGAATAATGTTGGTAAAACTGCATTATTGGAGGCACTATTTCTAAATAGTGCCCCACGACCAGAGACAATTATTTATTTGCTCCGATACGTAAGACGGGAACAGTTAAGTTTTAGTAAGTCTTTACCTGAAAGAACATGGAATAATTTCTTTTTTCATCAGACTAAAAATAGTGAACTTATAATTGAGGCTACCTTGGAGAACGAATCTTTAAAGAGAGTTGAGATATGTGTTGATGAATCGGTAAAAGATTTTTTAGAAGAAACCGATGAGCAAGATAGTGAGGATGAGATAAAAGACAAGATTATAAGCCTTTTTTCAGGAAGTGAGTCTGTACGATCTGTGATGCACCTTAAAACAAGGATTAATCAGGGAGAAGCTTTTTAAACTTCAATTCTTTCAAGCGCAAAGGGATTGATAGGAAGAGATATAAAAATCCCTGACATTAAAAATGCTTTTTTTATATCTTCCTTTTCAAGAGTTTCTAATAGAGAATTAACAATAGAGTTTGATAAAGCTAGGTTGAATGAGAGAGACGATGAAGTTCTAAAAGCTTTTCAGGCTATTGATTCCTCGATTGTAGAGGTGGAGAGCTTTAGTATCGGCGAACCTACTGTTTATCTTAAAAGAAAGGGAGAAGGTAGATTACCATTGTCCTTGTTTGGTGATGCAATTAATCGCATTGCTGATATTATCTTAAGACTCGTAAATAATGAGAATAGTATTCTTCTGATTGATGAAATAGAAAATGGTATTCATCATTCTAGTCAAGCCTATTTTTGGACAACTCTTTACAAGTTGGCCAATGAGTTAAATGTGCAAATATTTACCACAACACATAGCCTAGAAATGACTGAGGCTTTTATAAAAGCTGGATCAGAATATAAGAATACATCTGCTCATTTTGAACTTACAAGACAGATGAAGACTGGCAGGATTGTTGCTATAAGACGAGATTTGGATACTTTGGATTATGGAATAAGCCACAACAAAGAGGTGAGAGGTGAGTAGTAATATTTTGATTGTGGAAAGTAAAAATGATAAATATTTCCTTCAGGCAATTATTCGTGATCTCAATTGCAATATAGAAGTTGCACCCCCAATTATGATTTCAGAATAAGATTATATGTCAATGGATGGGCTAAATAAAACAAAGTTAACTAAGGCTCTGAAAGACTTAAATGCTGATATACAGAAGGGTGAAATTGAACGAGTAGGTATCATTATTGATATTGATAATGATCAAGAAAGCGATAGAATTAACTTTATTAATGAATGTGTTCAAGAAGCTTTTACAGAAGCGCCATTACTTGTAATAGTTAAGGAATTTGTAAATTTAACTGTTGATGATCTTAATATCCAACTGGCTTGCTACTTTACCAACGTTAATGGGCAAGGGGAACTTGAAACACTCCTAAAAACCATTAAGAACCAAGATTCTGTTCATGCTGATTGTTTAGAGAGTTGGAAAGATTGCTTACAAAGCAATGGTAAGAAAATAACTGTTAAGGAATTTAATAAATTCTGGGTTGATATGTACATCCGATTTGATACTTGCTCAAAAAATGATAAGAAACAAGCAGAGCGCAAATGTAGTATGAAAGGCTTTGAGTATGTAATGAATAACAAAACAACGATTTGGGATTTTAAGCATCCTGCCTTGAATGATTTGAAGGATTTTTTTCAGCTATTTTGTTGATTCTATTGCAATAGAAAAAATATTTGTTCTTAGTCTAACTAGAGTAGTGCGATCGCTATAGGACTCATATTTGATTTCTGAAAAAATCTAAGTATCTATAGCTCACCAAAACCCTTATGTGGTAGGCATTGCCAGTCCTAAGTATATTTCAATATTCAAGCATGAATCCTATAATCTTGTAAATGTTGATCTTGTAGATTGGGTTGACGCTAGAAAGCATCGACTTGCAAAAGTCAATTTTCTGAAAATCAAAACACAGATGGATACAGTTAAAGACTCAAGATTTATCTGTATCCATCTGTAATTATCTGGAGTCAATACCTGGGAATTAAACGATTAAGCTTGTTGTATTTCTGGACGACCATCTTCAACCACAAATGAAGCGCGTTTACTAATTGTGCCAGATGGGGTTGTGACATCTGACATAACTAGATAATCTGACTTCCAGGTTGTAGGAGTCAGCGCACAGCGAACATATCCCCGTTGACCGTTGAAAAACTTAATGTGTGGGTTATCTGGTAAGTAAGCTTCAACGGTGGGATTAGTATCTGCTCCATCACCACCGGAGCTAATTGAGGAACATACGAATTCACTACCAACGGTGGCGGATTCTGGGTTATCAAAGTTAGCCTTCAAGTTCATCGCCCAGTGGGAATGCACATCGCCTGCCAAGGATACTGGATTAGAGGGCTGGCGCTGTCCGAGGAAAGCCATCAGGCGATCGCGCGAAGCCACATAACCATCCCATTTATCCATGCTGTAAGTTCCGCCTTCTCCTGGTGTCATATCTCTTTGAGCAATCGGAACTTGCTGCGCCAAAACATTCCACTTCGACTCTGAACTATTTAAACCATCAAATAACCAATTCTCCTGCGCCTTACCAGTGATCGTTGCATTCGGATCTAAGTTTTCTGGGCAACGTTCTTTAGTGCCATCACCACAGGGCTGATCGGTGCGATATTGGCGGGTATCTAGAACATGGAAGGTGGCTAAATTACCAAAGGAGAGCCGACGGAAAAGCTGCATATCGGGGCCAACGGGACGCGAGAAGGGGCGCAGGGGCATGTGTTCGTAGTAAGCTTGATAAGCAATAGCCCGCCGTTGGAGGAAAATTGCTCGGTCTTGATCTGGTTCAGTATCAATTTGTGAGATGTTGTTGGCGTAGTTGTTTTCCACCTCATGGTCATCCCAGGTAACAATCCAGGGAAAGGCTGCATGAGCTGCTTGCAGATTAGTATCCGTTTTATAGAGGGCGTGACGGTTGCGGTAATCTTCTAAAGTAAAAATTTCTGAACCATTGTGTTTTCTAGGGCGATCTTCTGTGATTCCCCCTTCGTAGATGTAATCGCCAACATGCACTACTAGGCTGAGGTCTTCTTTGGCCAGATATTTGTAGGCAGTAAAGTACCCCTGCTCATAGTGCTGACAAGAGACAAGGGCAAAGTTAAATTTACTTAAGTAGCTATTTACTAAAGGCGCTGTACGAGTGCGACCAATGGGGCTAGCGTCTTGGCCGACAAGAAACCGATACCAGTACCAGGTATCAGATTGGAGTCCTTCTACCACAACTCGTACTGAGTGAGCTAGTTCTGGAGTTGCAAGTACCGTACCTCTAGAGACAATGCGCCTCATGTCGGGATCAGTTGCTACTTCCCAGCGAATTGGTACATTAACAGGTGGCATTCCACCTGCGTTTAAGGGTTCAGGAGCGAGACGAGTCCAGATTACTACGCTGGTAGGATAGGGTTCACCCGACGCCACACCTAAAGTGAAAGGATAATTTGAAAATCTGCTTATGGCGATCGCTCTTTGATGAGAAAATTGGTTAGCGATCGCTAAACCAGACAATGCTCCTGCCCCGATAATTAAGTTGCGTCGTTTCATTCGACTGTGCAGGAACTGCTCAAAATTCCGGTAATCTACCATTCTTTACTCCTGGCTAACAGGTAAGTTAAAGCACAGCAACAGCTAACACAAAGAAGCAGGGGAATCGTAAACAACCTTCGTAAATAATTCCCTTGCCAAAATCAGGTTTTAATTCCTAATTTTTATCTTAGTATCATTGTGTTAGATGTTGTTTTGCCACATAAAAGCCTACTAAAAACAGATTAATCCTTGGCAAAGAAAGCGTTAATATCAACTTAAAGCTTGGTTAGACTTTAACCTTTTTCATTGATACAACCTTTTTCTTCATCATCCAGCCAAGGCTACAAGCAAAAAGAGTACCAAATAAAGGTGTAGGTTCAGGTACTTGTGTATACGAAACGCTACCGGATATGGCTTCACCATCTGGAGAAGTTCTAGAGAAATTTGTCAAATCCTCACCGATGATTTCGTAACTTATAGAACTAGAAGGATTAGATTTATCGTTGAACAGATAATCTAATGCAAAATATGTTTCTCCTGTTGAAGATGTGGCTGGAAAAACAAGAGGAAAATCTGGATATTTGGCATCATCTTTTTCAGTGTAAACGGTATCACCGTCAAGTTGGAAAGATAGTGACTTAATGGCGGCTACGGGATTAACTTCATTACTGAAAGTTGAGTCATCAAAGCTAAAAAACCATTTCCCTTATTTACCGAGCTATCAACTGTAAAAGCGTAATTAATAATTGCAGCAGATACAGATTTGGCATCTACAGTAACAAGAGCTAAAGTAACACTAGCAGCAGCAAGCAGTAATTGTGTAACCAATTTCATCTCAGTTTTACTCCCCATAAACTTCTGTAACCAATGCATACCGCAAAGTATGTAAATAGTTGGTTTCCAACTTACTTCTTTCCCAAATTGGTATTTATCAATGAGCTAAATCAATGATTTTTCCCATTAAAAAAAAGAAACAAGTCTCCAATTAATTGGAGCTACCCTATTTTAGAATCAGAAGTTTAAGCAGACTTTAATTAGAGGTAAAAATAAAATCAATTGTCGAGATTACAGGGTGTCAAAACCTGCGATAAATCACACGGGTGGGGAAACTCCTCCGGGTAAGTCGAGTCGCAGAAAGAGAAAATCTAATAAGTTGCCTTCTTAGATTACCCTGGCTTTAGGCATGGGGTAAATGTCAATTAATATTAAGCTGGTGGTAATAGGTACTTTGGTAATTATTTAGGACTTATGCAAAAACCCTCTCAAACTCTCATTCCTCCGTGACCTCTGCGCCCTCTGTGGTTCGTGGTTCGTTTTCCGTTATCCGTGCGTAAGTCCTATTATTGAAACTATTATCAATTAATATAGCTTTTCCTAATCAAATGAGGTACATCATAGCCCCCTCATCGCTTGCGGGGAGGGGGTTGGGGGTGGGGTTCTTGTATCTCACCCAACTGATAACCGCTATATAGCGTTTCTCGTTTACGTGAGGTACACCCGTAGGGGCACGGCAGTGCCGTGCCCCTACACTTCGCGATATAATGTTGTACCCCATGTGAATAGGAACCGCTATAAACATAAGTATTATTAATCACTTTTATAGGGAACTCCAAAAATTAAATTACTCAATTCCTACATCCAAGACGACTATCAGCTTCTGTTTCCCTTGCTCCTTGCCTTATTGTTCTTCGGCAGTGTAAGTATAAAATTGATCAAAAGCTCCTACAGTTTCAAATTTGTAAGAAGGTATCCAAGAGTTTATTTTTAAATCTGTACGGTAAATGCTAAAAATAATATAATTTTGTCTTTCTGTAGTCCTGGCAAGAATTTCTTGTATTTGCGGGTTAGCCGAGTCAACCAACTTATCACAATTAAAACGAATTAAATTTTCTATGAGATTGGTGGTTTTTTTGCACACATCGGTTTTTAAGTATTCTGTCAGCCGTTGCACTGCATATTCTTCATACTCAACCTGACTGGGATTGGTCTTCGCCATTGCCACACCCAAGGCGGCGAGTCCTGCTGCTGCTCCAGTATATGCAATGAGCGTTAAGGGTTTCATGTTTGCCAAGTAAAATTTATTGTAATTGTTAGATTCCAGAGACTCTAAATCAACTAAGTCCGTTCCTTGAATAAAAACTCTTGATCACTTGCCAAATTATTGCTATAATCGAAATTGTTGAATGGCGAGCGTAGCCAAGTGGTTAAGGCAGTGGTTTGTGGTACCACCATTCGTGGGTTCAATTCCCATCGTTCGCCCTACATAATTTAATAGTGATCCATAAGTTCCTATACAAGATGGGCTGTGGTTCTAAATATTCGTAACCATTACTTTAGGAAGTATCTGTCATCTACGAGTTCATGCACTTGGAAGGGTCGCAAATCCACAATAATTAATTAGATTATCTTATCAAGAATCTGATGTATATAATGGCAGCCAGTGTTGAGTCAGCATAGCGAAGGCAGTATAAATAAATATTTCTCCCAGATAATTTGTGTTGCGGCAACGGGCAAAGAATCCTTCTGTTATTAATCCCTTCTGATACTTAAGGGTATAGTACTTTTGGGCATCGCTAGCAAAGTGTAGAAAAACACCAAAGATGTTCAAGGAAATGGCTACTGTGCCACTAGTGGTAGTGGTGGTACTGTGCCACTACTAATCAGAATAAAGGGTGCTATCCAATATAAGCTCACCAGAATAAAGCCGAAAATGCTCTGTGGAATAGAAACGAATTGCTCCCATTGTTTGTCTGGAAATAGCTGGTCTTTTAGTAGCCACAGAAAGCCATAAGTACTATGAAGTGCTAAATACACCCAAGCACCAAGAGTGAAGTTCTGGTAAAAAAACATAAGTCCGAGTACAAAAAAGAATGTTAGTCCTTTATGGAGATTGATGGTATATTTAGCTTTCATAATCTGGATATTCTTTTCTAGATGTTTTTGTGCCTTTATGATTAAATAAACCATTTCAGGGCATGATTGATTGTGCCCGCAACCAATATTATTATGCAGTTATTTCCTAACATATATCAAAATAAATAAAAATTGTATTCCTTTAGTTAGATCCAAAAATACTGAGTCATAGATACTTTAAGTAAAGAAGAACACGGTTTAAGTGCCATCTGAAAAGTTGATACTTGTAGGTACACAGATAAATTGTATTTATCTGTGTTATTTAGTGTTTATATGTGGTCTAGCAAAAGGTGGAGGCTTATTTGCCTCGCCTTGAAAGTCAACAATGCAAACATCGTCATCTAATGGAGTTGCCATGTCTGAATTGCTTCAAGCAGTCTTAGATAGTGAAGAAAGAAGTGATTTGCGTTCCTTTCTTAGTGAATTACGCCAACAAGAAAAGAAGTACTTGCTGCGGAACGATATACTCAATGTATATAGTGAGTATTGCTCAAAGTCGCAGAAACCCGACGAATTTTATACTACCTCTGAGTTAGGCAAATTAATTTACTATACTCAGGAAATTATTCAGGAGGACTCAAACTTCTGTTTCATCATCCGTTCTAAGATTGCCAGCCAAGAAGTTTATTGGTTGACATCAGACTTGAGCATTGAGCCGATGACGGTGCAGGATTTGCTGGATCTGCGCGATCGCTTGGTGAATAAATATCATCCCAACGAGGGCGACCTGTTAGAATTGGATTTCGGCCCGTTTTATGACTACACCCCAATCATCCGCGACCCCAAAAATATTGGTAAGGGAGTACAATTTCTCAACCGCTATCTATCCAGCAAAATCTTTCAAGACTCGAAACAATTGCTGGACAGCTTATTTAATTTCTTGCGCCTGCACCACTACAACGGTGTGCAACTGTTGATTAACGATCGCATTCAATCGCAACAGCAACTTTCCGACCAAGTTAAGAAAGCTATCAGTTTTGTTAATAATCGCCCCGATGATGAACCCTACGAACAATCCCGCCTCCAATTGCAAACAATGGGTTTTGAGCCGGGTTGGGGTAACACCGCAGGGCGAGTGCGGGAAACTTTAAATATTCTCGATGAATTGATTGATTCTGCCGATCCCCAGGCCCTAGAAGCCTTCATTTCTCGTGTTCCGATGATTTTTAAAATCGTCTTGGTGTCAGCTCACGGTTGGTTTGGGCAAGAGGGAGTGTTGGGGCGTCCCGATACTGGCGGTCAGGTAGTTTACGTCCTCGACCAGGCAAAGAGCCTAGAGAAGCAGCTACAAGAAGATGTTCTGCTTGCGGGTTTAGAGAAATTGAATGTCGAGCCAAAGGTAATTATTCTCACCCGCTTGATTCCCAATAGTGATGGCACCCTTTGTAATCAACGGCTAGAAAAAGTCCATGATACCGAAAATGCCTGGATTTTGCGAGTGCCTTTACGGGAATTTAATCCTAATATGACTCAAAACTGGATTTCCCGGTTTGAGTTTTGGCCTTATCTAGAAACCTACGCCATTGACTCAGAAAGAGAACTACGGGCAGAATTTCAAGGCACACCTGACTTAATAGTTGGAAACTATACTGATGGGAATTTAGTGGCATTCTTGCTGGCGCGACGGCTGAAAGTTACCCAATGCAATATTGCCCATGCTTTGGAAAAATCTAAATACTTGTTCAGTAACCTCTACTGGCAAGAATTAGAGGAGAAATATCATTTTTCATTGCAATTCACAGCTGACTTGATTGCAATGAATGCTGCCAATTTTGTTGTCAGCAGCACCTATCAAGAAATTGTGGGGACACCGGATAGTGTGGGACAGTACGAGTCTTATAAGTGCTTCACCATGCCGGAGTTGTACCATGTGACTAATGGGATTGAATTATTTAGTCCTAAATTTAATGTCGTACCGCCTGGAGTAAACGAAAATAATTACTTCCCCTACACCCGAACTAAAGACCGGGTAGAGAGCGATCGCCAACGCCTTGCAGAAACACTCTTTACTCTTGAAGACCCCACGCAAATATTTGGCAAACTCGACGATCCTAACAAGCGCCCTCTCTTCTCAATGGCGCGTCTTGACCACATCAAAAACCTCACAGGTTTAGCTGAATGTTATGGTCAAAGTAAAGAATTACAAGAGCATTACAACTTAATTTTGGTAGCCGGTAAATTACGCGTCGAAGAATCAGGCGACAACGAAGAACGTGACGAAATTATCAAACTCTACCAAATAATTGACCAGTACAATCTCCACGGTAAAATTCGTTGGCTGGGTGTGCGTCTGACTAAAACTGATTCTGGTGAAATTTATCGAGTCATTGCCGATCATCAGGGAATTTTTGTACAACCAGCTTTATTTGAAGCTTTTGGTTTGACAATTTTAGAGTCGATGGTTTCAGGATTACCGACTTTTGCCACACAGTTTGGTGGGCCACTGGAGATTATTCAAGATAAGGTTAATGGCTTTTTGATTAATCCAACAAAGTTAGACGAGACAGCCACAAAAATTATCGAGTTTATCACAAAATGCGAGCAGAATCCTAACTATTGGAGTGAAATTTCGCAGCGAGGAATTGACCGAGTTTACAGCACCTATACTTGGAAAATTCACACTACCAAGCTGTTATCATTATCACGGATTTATGGCTTCTGGAACTTTACCTCGAAGGAGAATCGGGAAGATTTGTTGCGTTATCTTGAGGCTTTGTTCTATTTAATTTACAAACCAAGAGCGCAACAGCTATTAGAGCAGCATAAGCACCGTTAGTTTGTCATTTGTCATTTGTCATTAGCTAATGACTAAAGACAAATGACTAAATTATCAACGCCCGCCAAGTTCTTTGACCAACTACTCCATCGGTTGCTAAATTCTGCTGATTTTGAAAGGCTTTGATGGCAGTCTCTGTCAATGCCCCAAAAATCCCATCCACTCTAACGGCATAACCGTTGGACACTAACAGGCGTTGTAAGGCTCTGACAGCAAGACCAGAGCTACCGAAAGAATTAGATTAAGTATTTTTAAATTAATTACAACCACATTAAAGCGTGGCATCTTCTTAACACAGTACAAAATGCGGCACTTTAGGATTTTGGGCTTTTGCCTCGTTCTAAAGCTCTTGATGCTGGTGGCGGAGGTTCGGGCGGCTTTTGAAGGATTTCAATAATTGCAGTAATGACTTCATTGATTTTTTCATTCCTCAGTTTCCCTATATATCGAATAACATTACTTTTATCAACCGTAGCAATAATGTTAGGACGAATGTAGCAAGGATTTAAGTTTAATTTACCAACTCTGAAGTCTTGGTCTTCTAACTTAATTTCATAATCTCTACCTACTTTACTAGTGATAGGACAGACGAGCATATTATTACTATCTGATTCTGCAATTACTAAAGCAGGTCGTCTTTTAGTGGTTGATGTATCAGAAAATGGGAAAGGTATTGAGATGACATCACCTTTACCAAGATTTTCTATAGATGTTTCCAAGCTTCATCTTCCTCTGCATCAAGCCAAATTTTGTTAAGCGATGACTCACTTAATTCCTGAAAATCTTTCACTAATATTTGAGAATCATGTTCATTACTGTCTGGCAAATTCTTAACTATTTCAAGTGGTAGTCCGGTTAGTTTTGCTACTAGAGCTAAATCAATACCTTCGTGCAGCATGTTTAGTGCAACTTGGGTTAATCCCTGCTGCAAACCTTGCTCCCATGCTTCGCGTAAGGTTTGAGATTGAATTGCAAAGTCATGCATGATTTTCAGTTCGTATTATACTCTACTTTAATAATACCTCGAATATTACGCTTATCGTTGTGTAAGTTATTTCTGTATGAATATTAAATTTTCCATTTTGGCTGTTGTACATTCCATTTTTAAACCACTATTAGATAGCTTGCTGATTTAGCGGAATTACAATTACAAATTCTGTACCCTGTCCAGGAGCAGAAATACATTGTAATGTTCCCCGATGTTTTTGAGTGATAATCTGATAACTAATAGATAAACCTAACCCAGTACCTTTACCAACTGGTTTAGTAGTAAAGAATGGTTCAAATAAGTATTTTTGTACCTTTTCTGGAATGCCTGTACCATTATCAGCAATGCTAATAACTACTTGATTTTCACTAGTGAGTTTAGTATGAATGCGTATCTGGGGAGTAGCAAGCGCTTTTTCCCCTAGTCCCCACTCCCCATTCTCCACGGCATCATCCAAGCCGCAACGTCTAGAAAGCGCAGCGTCTGAGTGGGTTGGCGGCTATCGGCGACAAAAGAAGAAGCTGTTTCACAACTGTAGGTTGCATAAGTGACGAAAAAGAACCACTTTGCCCAATCTACAAAGCTCAAAGATGACCAATTGCTAGGAAAAAACCCAGGACTATCACTAGAGAACGTTAACCAGCCAAGACCCTCTACACAAAATATTATTAGCAGTCCAAAGGCTGGAATTACAAAAAACAAATGTAAAATACTTAGGGCGCGAGTCCCACTAAACGCCACGATAAACGGCAACAGTGTAAAGCCAATATCCAGAAATATGTCTGGACAGGTAATACCCAACGCCTCCAAATTTACCTTAATTAAATCTCTGAGTACGATGGTATTAACTGCTAAGTAGGAAACCCAGTTGAGGAGGTATCCAATTGCGGCATAGCAAGCTAGTCCTGGGTAGTTTTGCAGCAGCTTGGTAGCATAATTAGGTGTTCCTCCAGCGACATTCATAAAATGCATACCCAAGCGTTTTACCTGATAGTTAAGCAGCATTCCGAAAATCACCGCAGGTATCCAGACAAAAATAGCTTGGGAACCGAGAGCAGCATGAATTGCTGGAACCAATGCTGTCCAGGAAATATGAGCCGTCAAGCCAAAGCCCCAACTTTCAACAGCACTCAGGCTTCTAGTCAAGCGAGGGTAAGAAGATTGGCCCAAAGTGGCATGAGCAGGATGGGACATAATTGGCAGTGCTGGGTGCGATACTGTAATTAAGGTTATTAGCTAGAGTTCCCATCTCTTAAATTTTCTGAACAGAGAGTAGGGGCGCACAGATGTGCATTGGTGTCAATTTAAAGCAAAAGCTAGCATTGGCAAGCTTTCTAGGCTTGACCCTCACCCCCAACCCCTCTCCCAAAATTGGTAGAGGGGAGCAAATTTTCCAGTTCCCCTTCTCCCAACTTGGGAGAAGGGGTTAGGGGATGAGGGCAAAACGTCTTCTCAAAGCAGATTTTTTCTTAAGTTGACACGTATGACAGATGTGCGCTCCTACAAATGTACAAATAATTTGGGATAATTTATTTTTTTGGAAGTCCCTTATATCCAAAAGTTATTTTTAAAGTAGTGAACATAAAAAAGCATGAATGGCAAATTAATTGTATTTGAAGGGGTGGAAGGCTGTGGTAAAACCAGCCAAATGCAGCTTTGTTCTGAGTGGTTGGAAAGTCTGGGTGTTTCTGTGGTTGTTACTCGTGAACCAGGTGGAACAGAGTTAGGCTTACATCTTCGCCGCTTGCTATTAGAGAAGGCAGAGGATAAACCCTTCGGCTCCGCTCAGGGGGAGCCAGTTGCACAAGTGACAGAACTTTTGTTGTATGCTGCTGACCGATCGCAACACGTTGAACAAGAACTCAAACCAAATCTCGCAGCAGGGAAATATATTTTATGCGATCGCTACACTGACTCTACCATTGCCTACCAAGGATATGGTCGTGGTCTTAACATGAGTTTAATCAATCAGCTTAATCATATTGCCACTGCTGGTTTAGAGAGTGACTTAACTATTTGGCTAGATGTCGATGTCGAAGTAGGACTAGCCCGTAAACGCAAAGATGGAATAGGGTTAGACCGCATTGAACAAGAAACAATCGCTTTTCATCGCCGCGTTCAACAAGGATACGCAGAGTTAGCAGCATCCTATCCCTCAAGAATTGTGCGGGTAGATGGCAGCTTGAGTAAAGAAGCTGTACGACAAGTAATTCAAGAAATTTTGCGCGTACACCTGAAGGAGTTACCATAGGCAAGTGACCAATGATTAATCAACCCGCTTAACTTCAAATCTCCGCAACCCTTCTGGTTCTTCGTACTCAACCACAACATCTTGAACTACAGCAGCAGGTGGCCCAGAGTGACACCAGCGAACCATGTTATCTACAACATCTCGCGCTCCTTCAAAGACTGCTTCAACTCGATTATCGGGGAGATTTCGCACCCAGCCAGTTAATCCCAACTGGGTAGCTGTATCCACAGTTGAATAGCGATAGCCGACTCCTTGGACTCGGCCAGAAATGAATACATGGGCGCGGATGATCTTTGGCAGTGCTGTGGAATTCTGCATAAACTGGTATAATCTTTACGATTTCCAGTCTACCTAGTTTGTGTATACACAAGCTGTTTTTAACTCCAACTACCGAACTTAATCCTGGTCTTTGTGATCGTCGTCATTGCTGCGATGTTTGTACTGGCGATCGCGATTATCTCATTCTTTATCACGTTGTTTCTACTTCCCACCGACTATTCCCATAATTTTCCTCCTGAGTTAGCGAATCTCCTTATTCAGAGTCACTTTAGTAATTTGTCTATCTTTGGGAGTGTAGCAGAGTAGTGATAAAGTATTTTTCAATACCTACTAACTGTAGTGAATTTAATTAATCAGTAGTCAGTTTTTAAACTTGGAATTTTGAATTGCTTATGTCTAACTTGCCACCACTCAATACAGAAACAATTTGGGCAATTATTGACGAAAAACTTGATGATGCCACAGTCAACCAGTTGCTATGGCATTATTTAGGCTATCGCTATGATTCCTCAACTGCACAATGGGACACTAGCCTAGTTGCACCAGAATGGCAAGATGATTACCCCCAACCACCAAATTTTATTGAATCTCGCCCCGCAACAGTCAAGTTGACTCGTTCCATTCCTGTTGAAAATAAACAACTGCTCAAAGAAAAACTGGGTTTCAAAGGTTACAAAATTGGGGAATTTGGGCCTCGGCAAACTCGCAGGGCGACAGCAGCAGGTTGGTTGTTAAGTTATCTGCAACAAACTAACGGCATTGAGTAATTTTATACAGCAGATATTTAGCAATAACTATTTTAGTTTTACTTAATATCTGCTATATAAAAACTTGATAAAAACCTTTAAATTTTAGTATTATAGGCAGTAAGTGTACTAAATACAATCTGGATATTAGTTAAAAAATAAATTATAAAAACAGTCAAAAATAGCCAAATATTAGTAATTTTTATAAATTATTTATAAAATCATCCTCAAGATAGAAGCGCTAGTTATATAATTATTTCTCTAGAGCGATTTGTAAATTCAATTGAGTATCCGAGAATACTTCTATCAACCCTTGATATTACAAACAGTTCTATGGCAAAGCCAATTGAATTTAATTTATTTGCACCTTACAACAAAGGAGCGGCATTAATTGGTTCTTTTTCTGATTGGCAAGAAATTCCAATGGAGAAAGGTGATGATGGTTATTTTCGTACAAGTGTTGAACTAGAAGACGGCGTTTATAAATATAAATTCCGCGTCCAGTCAAATTCATGGTTTTTTGAACCAGAACAATGGGTTGATGTTACAGATCCTCAGGCAACTGATATAGATGAACAGAGTGGAAAAGATGATGGTGTTATCCGGGTCAAAGATGGCAAAAGGATTACCGATACTTATGTTTGGCAACATGATGATAAACCTTTACCTGCTGACCACGAATTAGTAATTTATGAATTGCACGTCGGTGATTTTTCTGGTGGCGAGGATGACCCTTATGCACGAGGCAAGTACAAACACGTCATTGAAAAGTTAGATTATTTATGTGAACTAGGAATCAACGCTATTGAGTTGATGCCACTTAAAGAATATCCTGGTGATTATAGTTGGGGTTATAACCCCCGCCACTTCTTTGCAACAGAATCTAGTTATGGTTCAACTGCTGAATTGAAAAAATTGATTGATGAGTGTCATGGTAAAGGTATTCGTGTAATTATTGACGGTATTTATAACCATTCAGAAGCATCCAGTCCCTTAACACAAATTGACCACGATTATTGGTATCATCACGAACCTCGTGACCCTGATAATAACTGGGGCCCTGAGTTTAATTATGAACATTATGACGAAAAATTAGATGTTTATCCAGCGCGGAAATTTATTGGTGAAACAATCCGTTTTTGGATATCAGAATATCATCTTGATGGGATTCGCTATGATGCGGCGCGGCAAATTGCTAATTACGATTTCATGCACTGGATTGTTCAGGAAGCCAAAAAAACTGCTAGCATGAAGCCTTTTTACAACGTTGCCGAACACATTCCTGAAACTACCAGCATTACTAATGTAGATGGGCCAATGGATGGTTGCTGGCATGATAGTTTTTATCACTGCATTCTAGAACATATCTGTGGTGATACATTTGATTTAGAGCGTCTCAAAGATGTCATTGATTGCAAGCGCCAAGGCTTCTTGGGTGCTACCAATGTAGTGAATTATCTCACCAACCACGACCATAACCATGTCATGGTTGAATTGGGGAACCATGAGATTTTTAACGAAGAAGCTTTTAGGCGGGTTAAATTAGGAGTAGCCATCCTAATGACTGCTGTTGGCGTACCTTTGATTTGGATGGGAGAGGAATTTGGAGAGTACAAACCCAAACAACCTGAATCATCAAAAATCGATTGGACGCTGTTAAGTAATGATTTAAATCGTAGTTTATTTGAATCTTACAAAGGCTTAACCAACCTGCGTAAAAGCAATCATGCCCTTTACACAGAAAATATTGATTTTATTCACGAAAATCCAGAGGCAAAAGTATTAGCTTATACTCGTTGGAATGATGAAGGTTCTCGTGTAGTCGTAATTGCAAATTTCTCAGAAAATTTCCTAGCTGACTATCATGTTCCTAACTTTCCTAGCGCTGGTACATTGCACGAGTGGACAGGCAATTATGATGTCGAATCTGGTGACGATGGCATCATAACTGACTTGGGGCCATACGAAGCCAAAGTGTTTGTATGGCAGTAATTATATACACTACTACCGAGTAAGTAGTCCAATAGTAAAGAAAAAGGGGGAAAATATTTCCCCTTTTGCTGTTATTATGACTTACGCATTGACAAGAAATACCAAATATGAATAAGTTTAAAAACTACATATTTCGTAAGGGTAAAGCAATGCTGTGTCTTTACAGCATGGTCTATTTGCGTAGTTTACCGCCGTAGGCATCGCAGGATAATTAAGAAAAGCCTGAAAACTTCCGGGAGCATCGTTAATTCACATCACGATGCATTTGTACAGTGCGTAAGTTATAGTTATTACCTTATTCACATACAATTTAGTGATAAATTTGTCAAGCAAAAAATAAGCTATTTTAATATTTCATTGGTTTGTGTTACACTTTTTATTTGAAGTGCGGATATAAAATTGCCAGAGCATCCCCATGCACAACAAATTATTTAATAGTAATATCGACAACGCCAACATTGAGAACGATCGCATTTTATTAACTCCCAATGAAGTTAAATCAAAATTACCTTTAACACAATTAGCGGAGCAAAGAGTTTTAGCATATAGGCAGGAAATAGAACAGATCCTAGATTTTCAGGATCGCAGAAAATTTATAGTAGTTGGCCCATGCTCAATCCATGACCAAAAAGCAGCACTCGAATATTCTGAAAAGTTGAAAAGATTAGCCGAGCGAGTCCAGGATAAGCTGCTACTAATTATGCGAGTGTACTTTGAAAAACCAAGAACAACTGTAGGCTGGAAAGGGTTAATTAACGATCCAGATATGGATGATTCTTTCCATGTAGAGAATGGGTTATTAATTGCACGGGATCTATTATTAAAGATTACAGAATTGGGATTACCTGCTGGTACAGAAGCACTAGATCCAATCATACCTCAATACATTAGTGAACTAATTACGTGGTCTGCCATTGGCGCACGCACGACCGAATCACAAACTCACCGCGAAATGGCAAGTGGACTTTCGATGCCTGTAGGTTTTAAAAACGGTACTGACGGCAATATTCAAGTAGCTTTGAATGCCTTACAATCAGCTAGAAACCCGCATAATTTTATCGGAATTAATCAAAACGGACAGGTCAGCGTCTTTCAAACTAAAGGTAATGGCTACGGTCACGTAATTTTAAGGGGTGGTAGTCAACCCAACTTTGATGCAGCAAATGTCAAACTGGTAGAAGAGAAATTAAAACAGGCAGATTTACCACCGAGGATTGTTATTGACTGTAGCCACGGTAATACCAATAAAGATTACAAATTACAAGGTGCTGTCTTAGAAAATATTATTCAGCAAATAGTAGATGGTAATACATCAATAGTTGGCATGATGCTGGAATCGCATTTGTATGAAGGTAGTCAACCAATTACTGGTAAAGGAGAATTAAAATATGGGATTTCTGTAACTGATAAATGTATTAGTTGGGAAGAAACCGAAAAAATTATTTTAGCTGCTCACGAAAAACTTAAATAAATACCATTGTCTAGGTTTTCAGAGGCTTTTAATTTTACTCGCCAACGCTAGTAGAGCTTGTCATTACCTATATGTGACAAGCTTGTTTACTAGATGCTGCGCGTAGCTAGCTTCTTGGTGGGGGTACGCTAAAGCCAAGCAAATCTACTAAGCCTGTAATGCCTTAAACCACTTATTCAAAACTGTGCTGATACTTTTCTTAATCTGATGATTACGATTCCACTTCTGGAATGCGATTTCATACTCTTCGCCTTTCATTTGAAAGGTATTCCAAATATCTAGTCCTACAGGTAATCCGCAGAATAGCAAAATGTACAGCGACCAAGAAATTCCGCCACCAGTGATTAAATCAAGCAGTATAAAAAAGCCATTAAAAATTGCATAATTCCCTAGACCCTTCTGAAATCTTCTAATGCGGTAAGCGTCAAAAGCCTTTCGCTGTTGAACTTGCCCCTGTTGTATTACCCAATCGCGTTCTGCTAATTTTAAAGAATCAGGTGAAATTTCTAACTCAGCAGCAATTTCTAATATCTGCTCATAAGAAAATTCTGTATCTTTGTCGTCAGCTTGACGAGCGATCGCTAATTGCAGAATTTGTTGGACATCTTCTTGGCTATACGAGCGGATGCTTTGAGGTTCAAACGCCGTCATAATTTTTTCTCTTATATTACTTTTAATAGAAATTTGCTGCCCGACAGATTTTAAGCAGCTACGCCAGTACTATTTCCACTATTCTTACATTAACAAATCTATTAGTCATTAGTCATTAGTCAAGAGTTGCTCTCCACTGCCTCCCCGCTCCCCACCAATATAAAGACTCTCCAAATATCCAGATATTATTCAGATGCAGCAGAGGATAATAACGAAGTAACAAGCAGTAAGAAGGATGTAACTCAATGTTTAACGAAAATGGATCGATTCGTACCCTATCCGTTGATATTGGCGGTAGTGGCGTTAAGGCTATGGTTTTGGATATTACGGGGAATCCTGTAACGGAAAGGGCGCGTTTAGATACACCCCAACCTGCTACACCAGAAGTTGTAATTAATGCAATTGTTGTGTTAGCAGCCGCTCACGGTGAATTTCATCGCGTTTCGGTCGGTTTTCCCGGTGTAGTGAGGTGTGGAGTCACGGAAACTGCGGTAAACTTACATCCAGATTGGATTGGATTTGATTTGGAAACAGCATTATTAAAACACTTAAACAAGCCTGTACGGGTAATTAATGATGCAGACATGCAGGGGTTTGGGGCGATCGCAGGTAAAGGTGTCGAACTGGTGATTACTCTGGGTACGGGGTTTGGATCGGCTTTATTTGTAGATGGTAAGCTGGTGCCAAATATGGAAATGGGACATCACCTGTTTCGCAAAGGAGAGACTTTTGAGCAGCAGTTGGGGCGTGCAGAGTTAGAAAAAATTGGTGATAAAAGATGGAATAGGCGTTTAGAAAAAGCGATCGCATCCTTGGAACATCTGTTCAATTATGATTACCTTTACATGGGCGGCGGTGAAGCTGTAAGAGTGAATTTGCAGCTACCGTTAAATGTAAAACTCATCCCCAATATCACTGGTTTATTAGGCGGTATTGCTTTGTGGCGAGATGAGAAAAGGTAACCAGCAAGAGAACCAGCACCTGCTGTCGCAGCAGAACCAACAGAAATTCCTACAGTAGCAGCAGTCTGGATGCCAGCATTAACAGCCTTTTCTGCCGATTTATCCTGTCCATCTAAACCATCAGTAAACCCATCAAATGCGTCTTTCTAAGGAGCTATAAGTCACAGTTATATTATTTCCAAGTATTTAGCTCAAATCCTGAGCGTACTTTGTACCAAGCTAAATTATGTATATCTGAAATGTCATCGGAAATTTCCGAATAAGTATTCACATTAATAAGCTGCATGAACTGTAAAAGTTTTAACATTAATTTTGCTACTTTTTTCAAGTTAACGTAAAGTTTGTAGTTTGCATCGATTGAGTGGAACGAAGTAAAACCCAACAAAGCCTACTGCCTTTTAATTACTGTCTTCCTAAAGAAATAGTCTTAACTCCCATTGAATAATGCACACCTGTCGTAAAAAAATTCACACTTGAAGTAGAAACTCCCTAAATCTAACTGTTACTCTATCTATAGACTATTAAAGAAACAGAATCATGTTAAAAGTTTTTGCCGATCGCGGTGGTACATTTACAGATATTGTTGCTGTTACTAATAATCAGAAAATTATAGAGAGACTCTCAAGACATCCTGAACGTTTTTTAATTGTGACTCTGCCTAAAGGGCAATGGATTATAGTCTATAAACTACTTTCAGAAAATCCCGAACAATATGAAGATGCAGCCATCCAAGGAATTCGGGATATCATGGGTATTTCCAGCAACGAACCCATTCCTACTGAAGCGATAGAAGTAGTAAAAATGGGGACAACAGTAGCAACAAATGCACTGTTAGAAAGGAAAGGCGATCGCGTCGTTCTTCTGATTACCAAAGGTTTTAAAGATGCACTACAAATTGGCTACCAAAACCGTCCTAACATCTTTGCTCGTCAGATAATTTTACCAACCATGCTTTATGAGCAGGTGATTGAAATTGATGAACGTTATGATGCTCATGGTAATGAATTAATTCCTGTAAATATTGAACAAGTTAAAAACGACTTACAAGCAGTTTACAACACAGGAATTCAGAGTTGTGCTATTGTTTTTATGCACAGCGATCGCTATCCTGAACACGAGAAAAAAATTTCCCAAATCGCGCAAGAAATAGGCTTTACACAAATATCTGTATCTCATCAAGTTAGTCCGTTAATGAAATTAGTCAGCCGAGGAGATACAACAGTAGTCGATGCTTATTTAACTCCGATTCTACGCCGTTATGTCAACCAAGTAGCGAGTCAGTTACCTGGAGTCAAATTAATGTTTATGAAATCTGACGGCGGTTTAGTTGCAGCCGAACAATTTCAAGGCAAAGATAGCATTTTGAGTGGCCCGGCTGGCGGTATTGTCGGTGCAGTTCAAAGTAGTAAAAGAGCAGGTTTCGAGTTAGTTATTACCTTTGATATGGGAGGGACAAGTACAGATGTAGCCCACTTTAAAGGAGAGTATGAACGACAACTAGATTCGGAAATTGCTGGGGCGCGGATGCGAGTTCCCGTATTAGCAATTAATACCATTGCGGCTGGAGGCGGTTCAATTCTCTTTTTTGATGGTTTTAGTTATCGTGTCGGCCCTAAATCTGCTGGTTCAAATCCTGGCCCTGCTTGTTACCGACGCGGGGGGCCATTAGCGGTTACTGATGCCAATGTGATGTTAGGCAAAATCCACCCGCAATATTTTCCATCGGTTTTTGGAATTGATGGGAATTTACCTTTAGATAAAGATACTGTCATTCAGCAATTTACACAATTAGCCCAAGATATTCAAGCTGCTACATTAAATCATTCTACTCCCCAACAAGTAGCGGCTGGATTTATTGCGATCGCAGTGGAAAATATGGCGAACGCAATTAAAAAAATCAGTCTGCAACGGGGTTATGATGTCAGCCAATATGTGCTTTGTTGTTTTGGCGGCGCAGGCGGACAAGTTGCTTGTTTAATTGCCGATACATTAGGAATGAAAAAGATATTTCTCCACCCTTATGCTGGTGTTCTCTCTGCTTATGGAATGGGATTAGCTGATGTCCGGGCGATTAGAGAAGCAGGAGTAGAACAGCCTTTAAACCAAGCATTAATTCCTAAATTACAGCAGTTAATGGAATATTTAGAAACTCAAGCTAGAAGTGAAATAGTTGAAGCGCGTAGTCAAGTAGAAATAGTCCGAAAAGTTAACTTAAAATATGAAGAGACTAACTCTAGTTTAACCGTTAATTTTGCCGATGATGTGCAACTGATGCGACAAGAATTTGAGGTTGAACATAAATCCCGCTATGGTTTCATTCAATTAGAGAAAACTTTAGTTGTCGAATCAGCCTCAGTAGAAGTTATTCAGAAAATGGAGACTCCCGAAGAACCCTTAATTACTCGTACACGCTCTATAGATGAAGCCCCCGAAGCTGTTGAGATAGTAAGGATGTTTACTGCTGATAGATGGTATGATACGCCTGTTTATCGACGAGAATATTTAGCACCAGAAGATATTATTAATGGGCCTGCGATCGTTGTCGAAAAAATTAGCACAATTGTAGTTGAACCTAACTGGCAAGCAAGATTAACTGAACTTAATCATTTAATTTTGCAACGTTTTGGATAGAGATTTTAGGTTTAATCTCATTAACCAAACTTCCGAACTTTCAGAAAATTATTAGGATATTCTCAATGTTGAATTTGTCTAGGTGGATTTTCCCAGAGAATAACCCAAAGAATTTAAACAATTCAATAAATGTAAAAATCCTTTTCATATATTTGTTAAGCACCTGCATTTTTTCTAAATAGGATTCAAAAATGTACACAACATCTCAACCCGATCCCGTCCGCTTAGAAATCTTCAAAAATCTCTATCAATTTATCGCCGAACAAATGGGGATTGTTCTCCAAAATACGGCCACATCAGTGAATATAAAAGAGAGACTAGATTTTTCCTGTGCCATTTTTGACTCTTCTGGATTATTAGTAGCAAATGCTCCCCATATTCCTGTACATTTAGGCTCAATGAGTGAAAGTGTCCGCAGTTTAATTAACGAAAAACGCGACACCCTAAAACCGGGAAATGTCTATCTATCTAATAACCCCTATAATGGTGGAACCCACCTTCCTGATGTCACTGCAATTACCCCTGTTTTTCTAGAGAGTCCTGAAAATACTTTATTCCCTACTCCCTATTCCCCATTCCCCACTCCCCTATTTTTTGTTGCTTCTCGTGGACACCAAGCAGATATCGGTGGAATTACTCCCGGTTCAATGCCTCCCCACAGTACGACAGTAGAAGAGGAAGGAATTATTTTTGATAATTTTCTCTTAGTTGAAGAGAGCAATTTTCGAGAAATCGCAGTAAGACAGCACCTCTCAAATCATATCTATCCTGCCCGTAATCCTGACCAAAATATTGCTGATTTCAAAGCACAAATTGCCGCCAATGAACGGGGAGGACAAGAACTTATTAAAATGGTTTCCCAATACAAGATCGAGACTGTTCAAGCTTACATGAAGTTTGTGCAAGCTAATGCTGAGGAGTCGGTGAGAAAGGCTATCAATCTTCTCAAGGATGGCTCATTTGTTTACGAAATGGATAATGGGGCACGAATTCAAGTTAAAGTTACCATTCACCCAGAAACTCGTAGTGCTACCATTGATTTTACTGGAACTTCTGAACAACTAAATAGTAATTTTAATGCTCCCAAAGCTGTAACTCAAGCAGCAGTTTTATATGTCTTTCGGACTTTGGTTGATGATAATATTCCACTTAATGCCGGGTGTCTTAATCCTTTAGAAATTATTATCCCGGTTGGCTGTATGCTGAATCCAATTTATCCAGCAGCAGTAGTGGCGGGTAATGTCGAAACTTCTCAAACCATTGTTGATGCTTTATATGGCGCTTTAGGTGTCATGGCTGCTTCTCAAGGAACGATGAATAATTTTACTTTTGGGAATGAGCAATATCAATATTATGAAACTATCTGCGGCGGCTCTGGGGCAGGAATTGATTTTGATGGAACTGATGGTGTTCATTCTCACATGACCAACTCCCGTTTGACCGATCCAGAAGTTTTAGAAACCCGTTATCCTGTACTTTTAGAAAGCTTTAGTCTTCGTCCCGATAGCGGTGGTAAAGGGCAATATTCCGGTGGTAATGGAGTTGTGCGCCGCATCCGTTTTCTAGAACCCATGACAGCTAATATTCTCTCTGGACATCGGGTTGTCCCTCCCTTTGGATTAAATGGTGGGGAAGCCGGAATTGTCGGACGCAACTGGATACAACGTGAGAATGGAATTAAAGAGAATTTAGACAGCACAGCAACAGTAGAGATGAAAACTGGAGATGTTTTTGTGATAGAAACTCCTGGAGGAGGGGGATTTGGGTAATTCGTAATTCGTAATTCGTAATACTCGCCTCCGGCGAGAAGCAAGCTACGTAATTCGTAATTCGTAATTAGAGGACTTACGCAAATATGTCTCAAACTCTTATTTATCCGTGTCCTCTGCGCCTCTGCGGTAGCCTGCGGCAAGCCGCTCCGCGTCTACGTTATTCCATAACTCGTGCATAATTCCTAAATTACTGTGATACAAGGGTGTTAAACATTTCAAATGGGTGGCTTATTTACGCTGTGCTGTACTAGCGGCTTTTTAACTCTTACAATTTCAGCTAATGATTGTTCCGAAGTGTCTATTTGTCATATTGATTGGCAAAAGATTCTATCTGTAGTAACACTTATCAATCCAAATTCGCATTTCTTCTTCAGAACCAAAACAAGCAGAGCGTCCTGTGATTGGATCGTAGGCGTGCCAAGAAGAAATGTGACCCCGCCAGTCTGATTCCTGCCACACTTGCAGGTCAGAACTACTAGCCATCCAGATGGTAAAATGTTGCCAATATTTTCGTAAATTTAACAGTAAATTAAATTTATTCATAGTGAAAGCACCTGATAAACAGTGAACTATTACTTTTACTTTCACGTAAGAATTTTCAACTGAGAAGGTACAGTTTTGGCAGATTTGATCTAGTACAGTTAAGCGCCATCCCAACTGGTATAGTAAAAAATCTCCTAACTGTACTAGGTAAACTGGGTGAAAACAGTTTATATTGCCAGTATTGATGATTATTTAGTCATTGACGAGTGCGCCAAAATGAACATTTTATTAGAACGGCAGTCACCAAAACCGATTTATTTACAGATCCGCGATCGCATCAGTCGTCTGATTAAATCGGGCGCACTCAAAAGTGGCGATCGCCTTCCTTCTATCCGCTCTCTGGCAGAAAGTTTACAAGTTAACAAACTCACGATTATTGAAGCATATAACGTTTTAGAAGCAGATGGTATTGTTTCTGCTCGTCAAGGTTCAGGATATTTTGTCAGCAGCGTTTCTCTTAAAAGCGCCAACCTAGAATCTAAATTCGCTCCAGCCCAAAATGTCATAATTACAAAACCAGGAAAGTGTTCTTTTTATGAGATGTATACTCCACTGGTGCAAGCACAAACGCAGCCAGGAATGATTAATTTTGGCTACGGTTATCCTCGTCCACCAAAAGATATTAACCTTATTACCAGACGAGCATTAAGACAAGATGATGCTGATATTTTCTTTCCTCATGAGATGCCTCAAGGACAACTAACTCTGTGCAGATAAATTGCCCAGATGCTAGTACATCAAGGATTAGAGGTTTTTCCAGAAGATTTAATTATTACTAATGGCTCTCAGCAAGGGTTGTCATTAGCTATGAATTATTATGTACAACCTGGTTATCGGGCGATGCGTCTGACTTTCTGTCTCCCGCCAGAGGAGATTGAGCAAGGTATTTCGATTGTGGGTAAGTTGCTGAAAAAGTATATTTCCAAAGGATGTGTAGATACAGAGCGGCTTGTTGTCAAACATCGCGTATCTAATTATCAACCGCTTGTTCACAGTTCGTAGGTTAGCACAGATGTGCTAATGTACTTCGCGTTACACATTTTGGGAATCATAAATCACTGCTCTACATTTGTTTTTGTAGCAGTAAATGCAATGCGCCAAGGTTTTTTCTCTATAGTTCCACTTTTTTCTTTGCATTAAACTTTTCTGCAAACCCTAAAGACAATAGTTTTTACAACTGTTGATGATTATTGTTGTGAGTAAAGATTGAGCTTGCAATTGAGCACTTCTCTAAGTTAACAAGCTACCTTCAGAGCTAGTGAGCAAAACCGGATACTTTCAGGTGTGGATTTTACCAATTGTCTTAATGCAATGCTGTTGTGTTTTATAACATCTCACCAATAAACGTTATTGCTGAGAGTATGCCAAAACCTTTATGTGGTGCGTTACTACGCAAAAATTACTGTGTATAAAAGAAAATTTGATGTTGAAAAATAATTACTAAGTTTTGAGATAAATTGTGCATATAAATTGCACTTATAGTGTGCGAAAGCCATAGAAAATTGTATAATCGACAGCTTATCGATCACAAATTTCCTTTTCTATAGAGAATGACAGAAGTAATTAAATCCGGGAGCCTAAATAACATCGAGTCCATTGAGTTTGAAAAGCGGTGCTTGCACAAAGCCAGAGAAACAGGCGATCGCAATAGGGAAGTCGTTTGTCTAGGAAGTTTGGGCAATGCTTACCACTCACTAGGCGAGTATCACCTGGCAATTGAGTTTTATCAGCAGTGGTTGGATATAGCGAAAGAAATAGGCGATCGCTTAGGGGAAGCTAAATCTTTATCTGGATTGGGCAACGCTTACCAATCACTGGGTAAATACCAGCGAGCGATTGAATTTTATCAGCAGTGGTTGAGTATCACTAGGAAAATAGGCGATGCCTGCGGCGGGCAAAGCCAACGCACTGGGGAAGGCATTTGCTTGGGAAGTTTGGGCAATACTTATGAATACCTCGGCAAGTATGAGCAAGCGATTGAGTGTTATCAGCAGTGGTTGAGTATCACCAGGAAAACAGGCGATTGGACTGAGGAATGCATTTGCCTGGGAAGTTTGGGCAATACTTATGAATCGTTGGGGCATTACCAGATGGCAATTGAGTTTTATCAGCAATGGTTATATCTGGCAAGATTCATCTGCGATGCCTACGGCGGGCAATGCCAACGCAATGGGGAAGCCATGGCCTTAAGTGCGTTGGGCAATGCTTATAATGCTCTGGGACAGTACCAAAAGGCGGTTGAGTTTCATCAATATTCATTAGAGATCAGAAAAAATCTTGATGACCAAAATGCAGAAGCAAACACCTGGTTTAATTTGGGTATGGTGTTAGAAAAAATCAATCGAGAATCAGAAGCGATGGATGCTTTTTGCCATGCCCGCGAAATATATCACACAATGGGACTAGATGCAAGTCTGCAAGATTGTAATCATGCCATTGAGCTTCTTTCTCAAAATGTTGCAAGTGCAGCATCTCCCTTGTGGTTTGGGAGATGGTTAAGTCATTTGTCGCAGTTCATCAAAGCTGATTCTAACCAATAATATCTCTCATCACTGATTCAGGTAATGTGAGGATGTTTTAAAAGGCTTTGGCGATTATAAATTGTCAAAATACATAAAAATCCACTTTTAAAACATCCCTGAATAGAACGAAATTATATCAAGAGGACGGATATTTATTGAATACCGCAACTGAGCCTTTGCTGTCAAAAGAAAGCACAGAAAACGGGTCTTTTCTATCCCCCATCTCCATCCCAGGAGTGCCTACGGGCATTTGAGGAACAGATAAACCAGTGACATTTGGCTTTTCTTGAAGCAAACGTTTGATGTCGTCTGCTGGGACGTGTCCTTCGATAACATATCCATTAACAATTGCTGTGTGGCAAGATGACAAATTATCTGGCACATTATACTTTTGTTTGACTGTTTCGATGTCAGGCGTGGAAAAGTCTGTAATTTGAAAACCTTGTGCCTTTAAGTGGTCAATCCACCCGCCACAACAATTACAATCAGGACTGTGATATACAGTGGCATTTAGCGATGTTGATTTTAATGGTGTCTGTTTATCTTGGATACGCTTAGTGGTACTTACCAGTTGAGCATTACTCATAGGAGCAGTGCTTCCCAATATACCCAACACCCCTACTGTTAGACAAATTATTACCACTGCACGTACCAAGATAGGAGGTAAGGATTTTTGCCACCAATAAATAAATTGTTTGTACGACATCTGAGACTTCCTAAGTACAACATTGCATTAATTTGTTGTAACAAATTCCCTTCAAAAAGACTCTGCGTACCTTTGCGCCCCTTAGCCTTTAAAACACTACGAATGAAATTTGACAATGCCATTGCGTCACCTGACAATGCCATTGTATCGCCTGACAATGCTATTGCGTCGCCTGACAATGCCATTGCGTCCCTCTGCATTTAGCCCTTACGCGGTAGAAGTCATTCCAACAGTGCTAGTATGTCAAATATTGGTATTGATGTAGCTTCTAAGTTGTCGTTCTAAAAGACAACTCTATTACATCAGCCCTCTGTTTTCATATTCTTGTTTTGGCGAAGGTACTGAACTATTAACCCATTTGCACCACTTGTAGCACAACAGCAAGCCATAGAATTACTCACTCAGGCTGCCCTTCAAAATCGGGTTGCTCCAGCGTATCTATTTGTGGGGCCAGATGGTGTAGGAAGAAGTTTAGCAGCCAGGTGTTTTGTGGAATTGCTATTTTCTAGCGAGATGGGAGTCACTGCGGCTTTACAAAACCGTTTGCGTCAAGGGAACCATCCAGCTTTGTTGTGGGTGCAACCGACGTACCAATACCAGGGACAACGATTAACAGCAGCAGAAGCGGCCGAAAAAGGACTTAAGCGTAAAGCACCACCTGTAATTCGCCTAGAGCAAATTCGGGAAATTACCGAGTTTCTCAGTCGTCCACCCTTGGAAGCACCAAGGAATGTGGTAGTGCTGGAAGAAGCCCAAACAATGGCAGAAGCAGCAGCGAATGCTTTACTTAAAACCTTAGAAGAACCGGGACAGGCGACGTTAATTTTAATTGCACCTACACCTGAGTCTGTTTTGCCAACTTTGGTGTCACGCTGTCAACGCATTCCTTTTTATCGCTTAGATGCACAGTCTTTGACTGTTGTACTCACACAAACTGGTCATCAAGAAATTTTGCCAAATCAGGCAGTATTGAGCATAGCATCTGGCAGTGCCGGAAGTGCGATCGCATCTTACGAGCAATTACAAGCTATTCCATCTGAGTTACTCGAAGACTTAAAAAAAGCTCCTGCTTCCTATCGCAAAGCCTTGGAGTTAGCGAAGAAAATTGATAAGGATTTAGATACAGAAGCCCAACTGTGGTTAGTTGATTATCTTCAGCAATTCTACTGGCAGCAGTCGCATCAACCCAGCATCATCAACCAGCTAGAACAAGCTCGTAAATACTTACTTTCTTACGCTCAACCAAGGCTAGTTTGGGAATGTCTGCTTTTATCCATATATCAAAAATAAAATCTCATTTAAGCTGATGCGCGTCTAAAGTATATAACCACTCTTTATGTCGTTAACTGTTGACTGTTGACTGTTGACGGTTAACAGTCATCAGTCATCAGTCATCAGGTTAATGTACAAATAATTACTTATTCACCAACTACCTGATAAAGCTCTCACCACAACTGAGAACCTACTTGTTTGATGTAGTCGTGTTCACAACTTATCTGCCCCGCTTTTCTCGATTTACTGTCAGATTAATTAGGCTCATAGAGTTATTTTCAGGGTTGGAAACTAAAACCTGTTTGGTGGCGGGTATAAATACAATGCCTTCCGGTTCAAATTCAGCAGCGCGATCGCTACCCACAATACTAGGATTAAGAATTACTGTGTCCAAAAGCTGAATTTTAGTAGGGTCTGTGATGTCATGAATTGTGACAGCATCTGATCGCTCAATGGAGACAAAGGCGAGGGTGCGACCTGCGATCGTCCCAACATCAACAACTTCTGGTTCTGGCCCTTTGCTATCGCAGCGCTGAGGAAGTTTTAGGGCCAATATACTGTTTTCAATTGAGTTACCACTGTCCCCCAAAAATACACCTGTTTGAGCGTCAAATACGCTGATAGTCCGGCTACCATTACGACTAAGTGGGATGCCCATGTCAGACTGGTTATTGACGCTGGTAAGATTATCTTCGTCGGCAGTAACAAAATAGCGTCCATTTTTTGTAATAGCAATGCCATCGGGTTCGCGGGCAGAAAAGTATGGTTTCCTTAACGATAAATCATAGTTGCTACTGCGACATTTGCCTTCTCCTACCTCATCTTGTGTCAAGCCGAACCCAACCCGAACACCCATGTTGAAGTTTCGGACTGCAAAGGCATCGGGGCGCAACGGTCTGGGCAGCCATCCGGGAACTTCGATCCGCGCTACAGCATTGTTCTCTTGTAATGTCGCCAGAATAAACCGACTGTCAGCAGAAATTCTGATGGTTTCTGGCTGCGGATCGTTGGGGAAAAAAGGAATATTGTTAGGAGGTAT
>Ga0105046_10001952_pt1 | contig 32274 bp, 13 predicted proteins | sample MAT03_FD_78385 | JGI IMG/M metagenome (GOLD analysis project Ga0105046, IMG submission 78385) | Freshwater microbial communities from Lake Fryxell liftoff mats and glacier meltwater in Antarctica - MAT-03 (megahit assembly) | ecosystem: Environmental > Aquatic > Freshwater > Ice > Liftoff...
CATCACAGAAGCTGCATCTATTCGTTTGATTCCTGTGGTGTTGACTGCGGCTTCCGCTGTTTTAGGTTCGATTCCTTTGGCATTGGGTTTAAACATTAACTTCGAAACTTTGTTTACTCATGGAGAACCAGAGTTTTTCCTTGGTGGAGATTCAGTGGTTTTCTGGGGTCCTCTAGCTTGGACCATTATTTTTGGATTGACTTTTTCCACTTTTCTGACTTTGATCATCGTTCCTGCCATGTATTACGCTGTCGAACGGATCAAATTAAGACTAGCAGGAAAACTTCATGAAGCAGAACTGGAAGATATTAAGTTAAATACCGGCCATTTAGAGGTTGCGCAAGTTTTATAATTGTGATTTTGGGTTTATTAAATTAGAAAAGATCCCGGGTTTTTCCCGGGATTTTTTTTAGTAATCACTTGGTTAAATTAGGTTTATTTGAACTGTTTTTCTAGCCTCGCAACAATCTGTTGTTTCAAAAAGCAAAATCGAACCTTTTACCTAAAATAGAAATTAAATGGCTCGTCAAAGTATTCGTCTGGTATTGATATTGGCCACCATTGGTTTGATTGGGGTAGGATTTGTGCAGTGGTTTTGGTTGGAGAGAGCTTTTAACATCAAAGCAATTCAATTTAACCAAACCGTAAAAATTGCCTTGACCAATACTGCCCAGCGCTTATTAGACTATAACAAAAACAAAACCAAGCTGATAGATCCGGTTAATCAGTTGGCTGACGACTATTTTGTAGTTAGGGTGGATGACATAATAGATGCCAACCTTTTGGAAATTTTGTTGAAGGAGGAAATACAAAAAGCTCATCCTCTAATAGACTATGAATATGGTATTTATGATTGCGCAAACGAAAAAATGGTCTATGGTAACTATATTACCAAAGGCGGAAACTCACAAACTTTTCAGCGGACTGATTTGCCAAAATGGGAAAATCATATTTATTATTTTGGGGTAAGGTTTCCATCGAGAGATTCCACTTTGGTGAGCCAGATGGGTATTTGGCTTTTTTCTTCTGGTGTCCTAGTCTTTGTTATCATTTTTATGATTATTGCCATGATCATGATTTTAAAACAGAAGCGACTTTCTGAAATCCAAAAAGACTTCATCAACAACATGACCCACGAATTTAAAACCCCTCTTTCATCGATTTTAGCTTCTGTTGAAACCATTCGTACTACGATGGAGGCAGATCAAACTTTGTCTGTAAGGACAGGGCGTTATCTTTCAATCATACACACAGAAGGAAAAAGGCTCCAAAATCAGGTCGAAGCGGTTTTAAAAATGGCCAACCTGGAAACCACAAAGCTTAAAAAGGAAAATATTGATTTGACAGATTTGATACAAAAAGCAGTTGATGCAGTTGAAGCATCGGTACAAACCAGCAATGGCACAATTGAATTTGATTTACCCGAGGAACCTGTTTTTGTTTATGTTGATAGCCTTCATTTTTCCAACGTAATCGCCAACCTAATTGACAACGCACTTAAGTATAACCAAGGATCTCCCCAAATTAAGGTTTCGCTAAAAAAGGTCAAATCAAATTTGGCTGAGCTTAGTATTTCTGATAATGGTATTGGGATTTCAAAAGATCAGCTGGAAAAGATATTTGATAAGTTTTATAGGGTTCCAACCGGAAATCTGCATAATGTAAAGGGCTTTGGATTAGGTCTTTATTATGTCAAATCTGTGGTTAAAGCCCACAGAGGAAAAATAACCGCAAGTAGTGAACCAAATAGTGGAACAACATTGACAATTGTTTTGCCCATTTCAACAAAAAATTAGAAAAAAAGATCGATACCAAAATGAATACTCCAACCATACTAGTAGCCGAAGATGATGAAAATCTTCGTTTTGTGATTCAGGACAACTTGTCGTTGCGAGGCTACGATGTTGTAACGGCCGAAAATGGCGAATTGGCTCTTGAACTCTTTAAGGAAAGCGCAAGTGATCTGTGTATTTTTGATGTGATGATGCCGAAGCTTGATGGATTTGGTCTTGCTCAAAAAGTTAGAGAAATCAATCAGAATGTGCCAATTATCTTTCTCACAGCCAAAGGTTTAATGGAAGACCGGCTGCATGGATTTAAAATGGGCGGAGATGATTATATTACCAAACCATTCAGCATAGAGGAGTTAATTTTTAGAATTGAGGTCTTTCTGAAACGTCCTTTGATTCAAAATCCGTCATCACAAGAAAGTATTTATAAAACCGTAAACCTCGAATTTCTGCCCGGCCAGTTGAAAATCCTGACTAAATCGGAGACCATTTCATTAAGCTATAAGGAAGCAGAACTGCTTGAAATGTTTTTCAAAAATCAAGGTCAGGTTTTAAAAAGAGAAGACATTTTAATGAAGATTTGGGGTACAGACGACTATTATAAAGGCAGAAGTCTGGATGTTTTCATTTCAAAAGTCAGAAAAATTTTACTTGCCGATCCTACCTTAGAAATACAAACTGCACATGGCATTGGATTTAAATTCGTAAGGCATTAGCCAGATTGTGAGCATGTTATCCAACATAAAACTCATCCACTACTCTACCATTTATGAGATGTTCTTCTACGATTTGGTCCACGGCATCTAAGGTTAGATTTCCATAAAACACGCCTTCCGGATATACCACCATAGCAGGTCCTTGACTACAAAAATCCAGGCAGCCTGCTTTTTGAGCTCTTACTGTATAAAACAAATTTGCTTCTTTTATTTTGTCTCTAAGTCGCTGAACTGCCTCTAAACCAAAGCTTTCTCCACAGCATTTTTTCCCATCAGGTTTTTGATTGACACAAACAAAAATGTGTTTATCGTATTTCATTGTATTATAATTTTCTGCCGCAATATAGCTTCATACGACACCAATGGGAGCCATTATTTTTGATCAATTTTTCTTCCAAAATATTTTTTATACAGAGGCCCACGTTGTGAAAATTGGATCCATAAAATAAACTTTACAATGAGCCCTGGCCAGAATCTCGCCGGTTCGAATTGAATATCATCTATGATAACAGATTGATCTCCTGTATTTAATACTTCGTGTTTATGTTCCCAAGATTTTAGAAATGGGGGCAATTGAATTCCTTTATCTATGAAATACCATTGCCTGGAATCTGCTTTAAATTCCGAAATTTGACTGATCCATTCCCAATTGAAAAGAACAAATCCAAGGTGAATTTCAATGATGTCAGAAACCTTATTCCCATCATAGCGATTGATTTTAACGATTGGAAAATAAGGACTTAAGAAAGTAAGTAGTTCAATGTCAAAGTTTTTTGTAACCGTTTCAAAAGGAGCTGAAACTGTTGTGCTAAATTGTAGATTCATTTGATTGCTTGTTTTAAATTAGATTCTTTCGGTTTCTGTAAATTTCAATTTAAATAGTTGTATTCTTCTTTTTCTATTGAATATCAATCTTTTACATATTTATTTTCTTGAAAGAGCCTTTGATAACTTAGTCTTTCCAAGCTAAAAATTACATAAATACCATTGCCGCCTTCTATCACTAAGTTTGATTCCGTTGCAGGTTTATTTTTGTAAAAAAGTGAAAATGATATGAGAACTCTAACCTTAGGATGCATAGCCCTGATGCTATACACCATAAACATACCAACAAAAGCCAATAGTTTTGGAGGAAAATGGAAAACAACAGTTTCCCTGGAATCCAAGATCGAAATGGATGGCATCTCGCTTACCTTAAATGATGATCAAATTGGTGTTTATCATCACTTTATATTAGAGAAGAGCCTTGACGGAAAATTGTTTTTCGAGGTTGCCAGAGCCGATGAAATGAAAGAAACAGAAGGTTCTCGTAAAATCAATTTTAAGGATTTTCCTTTTGAGAAAAATACAATTTCATGTGTTTTCTATCGGATCAGGGCAGTGGATAATTTTGGTTGGTTTGATTTTACAAATACCGTAACCATCATGAATAAGCAGGATATTGCCAAAAAGAACAGCAACGATCCATTTTTGAATAGGCTAGAAGGCCGGTTCTAAATGTAGCTTTTAGATGATTGCTGAAGCAAATTCCTCCAAATATTTAAATTGTGGCGTCAATTCTCCATTTCTGCAGATAGTTGCATTCTCTATGGATTGAAGTGATCCTGTAGCCAACTCAGGAATCACATTTTTTATGAGCATTTCACCAAATGCCTTTGATGCATCATAGGGCAGCTCACATGGCAAATTGTCCACCGAACAAACCGTAATATTTTCTATACTTGAGAAAGCAACTTTTTCTTCAAAAGTCTCTGGATTTATGTCATAAAATGGATTTGCAATAGTGCTTATTCTCAGCGTAGTAGGTATTGATCCGTTCAAATCGCAGGTCACATCTGAAATTATTTTTATTTTAAAATCAGGTCTTTTCGTTTCATGCGTTTTAAATAGAGTTGGAGCCCTGGGATCCCAATAATGGCAAGTGATTAGAACATCAGTACATTGAGCGAAAGTCATAAATTGACTTTCAAATCCTTCAGGTTCCTTCCTGAATTTTTGTTCATCCCATAATACTCCTTGCTTACTTTTGAAATAGTCCTTTGAGCTCAAAATGGTGAAGACAGGTGCGTCAAAACTATTTGCTAGGAAGTCTTGCTTGTTTACTTCTTCAATTCCCAACTGTCGCAATACTTCTACAGCCCCTTTACCAACTCTACCGGAGCCAGTTACTGCTATTTTTATTGGGATTAAACCAGAAATATGGTGTTTGGCATAATTTATCATTTCATCAAAGTCGCCACATTCGAAAGCAGCTTTTAAACGAACCTGATGAAAGCGAAACATCCACATTCTGAGGGCGTTGTATGCACCAACATTTCCTGCAAATCGCCCAAATGCAACCGTTCTTTCTCCTGTCCCATCAACCAGACATTCATAATCTACCAATGTGATTTTCTTTTCCAAAGCCATTCGCAAAAGCCGCTGGTTGTGGGCCTGCTTTTTAATGGTGTGTGAGAAAAAGAAATATGTCTTTCCAGGAATTAAGTATTCCGGTGGAACTTCTTTGATTCCAAAAAATAGATCACAATCTTGAATTTCAGCTCCAACCTTCAAACCAGATCCTGCATACATTTCATCCGAAATGGAGCGGATTTCGCTTCTTTCAATATAAAACTGAATTTGAGGGTACTTGCTTTGAATCAGGCTGCATTGATCAGGAATAAAAGCAACCCGTTTGTCAGGTGGATTCTTCCTTTCCTTAATTAAGCCTATTTTCACTGGTAATTTCTGGTGCAGCGTTGAACGCAAATGAAATGCAAAAAAAGCCAAAACCCGACTCTTGTCCTAAAATTTAAATACTATTATTAAGCCAATCTGAATTTCAAACTAATTTGTAAGGAAAGGAATGTAAAAGTATGATTTTATGCTTTTTACCTGATTGTACACAAAATTATGATTGTCTATTTTTTGAGCATAATATAATTATTATAATATTTTATTTAACTTTTTGAATAGAGATTTTAAAAAATGTCTACTTTTGCTCTTGAAATTCGCTTTAATGTTAAATAGCCAAAAAGAAATAGACTAAGTAAGGTAAAGAGTCTTAGTGGATTTTTTGCCTGCCTTAACTACTCTTATGTTTGAATGTTTAGAAAAGTGAGATCATGTTATCTAAATCCTATTCTTAGAATATAAATGTATAGTATTGTATTTCAATTAGTTGCAACTAAATTAGCATCTAAACCTACGAATTAACTGATGAAAAAAAATATACTTTTTACCCTACTTCTTATTATTGGAATTGGGCTGACAGGAAAAAGCCAGACCACCCCATGTATCTCCATAGGTTTAGTGCCACCTGTTGTTTGTCCAGGCAATAATCTTTGTATTCCAATTATCGGTGCGACCACTTGTTCTCAAGTTAGAATTGAGATTTATAAGCAAGCCTCATGTTTATCAGGCCAGCCTCTTCTTTCACGGTCAGGAAATTGTATTATTATTCCCGATACACTTTCAAAGGGAAAATATTGCGCCAGACTCGTTTGTGTAGGCTCTGCATGTAGCTCAGTACCAAGGTCTTTCGACGTAGATTCTCTTGATCTATCACCGCCCCCAACCATCACCATTGCACAAACTTCACCAGTTAGACCTAGTTATTGCCCGGAAGACACCCTCACTTTCAAGGTTGTATCAATTACAGGAGCTGGTACTGGATTTTCTATTCAGTGGGGACGAAGAGATACTTTGTTAAAACAAAGACAAATTGTGGATTCTGTATTTTCGATCACAGGACTTAAAAACAATGACTTCTTTTATGGTGTAGTAACCAAGCAAAGTCGTTGTGCAATTTTTGCAACCGCTTATTCCGATACTGTCAAAATTATAGTTAATAAAAAGCCAAAGGTAAAAATAGTACTTGCCCCTGGAAGTACGGGTTGCGAACTGACTGTAAATAAATTAATTGCAAGGCCAGACAGCGCAGATCCAGATTCCTATTATTATTGGACACGTGTCACTCCTGGTGGAATTGATACCCTATCAGAAGGTGTAAATGATACAATTTTTACACTGAGTCCCGCCGATAGTGCGAAATTTGGTTATCAGGTTTGTGTTGAAATTATTTCGGGTAGATGTAAATTGAAGGCACAAGATTGCTTTACATTTAAAGCTTGCGGGCAAGTTTTTATCGACCCACCATTGCAGAATGAAATATGTGCCGGCACTATTCTTTCGGTTCCTTACACCATTGTTGGAACCTTCCTTCCGACCAATGTTTTTAAAGTTCAACTTTCAGATTCATTAGGAAATTTTGGCAATCCAATATCTATAGGAACCTTGGTTTCCAATAGTAGAGATACAATTAAGGCATTGATCCCAGTTGAATCAAAAGGTGGAGATTGTTTTAAGGTACGAATAATCAGTTCATTACCTGTTGATACAAGCGATATAAGCTCATGCATAAAAGTTTACCCAAAACCACTTGCTCCAGCAACTTTAAGTGATTCTGTTTGCCGCTCAGGATCAGTAACACTTTCAGCAAGCTCTACAGAACCATCAGTTGTTTTTAAGTGGTACACCTCACCTTTTGGCGGAAATGGTGTTTTTACAGGTAGTAGCCTGACATTGAATATATCAAAAGATACCGTTTTCTATGTTTCAGCTGTTTCTCCAAGTGGCTGTGAAAGTGGGAGAGCAGATGTACACGGAATTATTAATTCAACTCTAGAAGTGGAAGCAGGGCCAGACTTACAAAAATGTGTGGATGATGGCCTGGTTTTGTTAAGCCCATTTCCTATAAATGGCACCTGGACTGGAGATCTTCCGATAACCAACGATGAAATTGATTTATCAGGAGTTTTGCCAGGAACATATAAACTTTATTATGAGGTAGTTAACACCTTAGGATGTTCTACTAAAGATTCTTTAAAGCTTGTTCTCAACCCCAAGCCGGTCGTAGCAGCCGGAGCAGATACCCAATTCTGTTCCAATACGATTCCTGTTTTGTTTAATGGAACTCCCGCAGGTGGGACATGGTCTGGTGTTGGTGTTCAATCGGATGGGACATTTGTGCCCTCTGCTTCTGGGCCTGGCACATTTGGTCTTGTATATTCATTTACTTTAAACGGTTGTACATCAACAGACACTGCTAAAATAACCGTTAATTTAGCACCTCCAATATTTACAGTAACTACTCTGAACCCAACAGCTTGTAATGTTCCTGATGGCTCAGCAATGCTTGCGGGTATTGTTACAGGTTCAGGTTTTAAAGTAAAATGGTCTGTTGATCGAGCAGATTCTTTGAGCGATCCTACACTTAATAATCTGGATGCGGGCGCCTACACAGTAGTTGTGACAGATCTATCTACTTCTTGCAGGAGAATTGCTGCTTTTGGGCTTTCAGATCCTACGGCAACAATTCCGGTTATCAGTGGGTTGGCGGCCAACTATTGCTCATCTGATACATGCGTAGTAATTGGAGTGACTCCAAACTCTCCTACTGGAAATTGGTCTGGAACTGGAGTTGTTGGCAATAAATTTTGCCCTGCTTTGGCTAATTTAGGTGCCAATATAATTGTCTACAGTTATGACACAACTGGCGGATGTACAGGAACTGCTACATTAGTTGTGCGGATAAGTCAATCACCCATTGTCAATGCGGGTGGCCCGGTAGATACAGTCTGTCGAAGTGCAGTTCAGTTTGTTTTGACTGGTTTTTTGCCAACAGCACCTCCAGCAATATGGTCTCCTCAGCCCTTAGTTTCGAGCATTGGAACGGTAAACCTTGCTTTGGCGGCCTCTGGAGATAATATTCTAACCATTTCCAGAACTCTGGGTACCTGTACTGCAAACGACACAAGAAAGATTTTTGTGTATGACAATCCAATTGTTTCCATTTCCAGAAATCCTTTAGGGCCAGTTTGTATTGGTTCTCCAATCACCTTGAGAGCCAACATCACCAACTCAGCAACAGTGGTTAGGTATGAATGGTTTATTGGCAATGAGATCATTCCAAACAAAAACCTTGCAACAATTGATGTAACTCAGCCAGGCTCATATTCAGTAACTGCTACTGGGTTAGGACTTTGCAAAGGAAGTTCAGCTCCGTTCGTTGCTACTTTTATTCCACTTCCATCCAATGGAGTTACGCCTTCTGGAATTTTGGCACCTTGCTCAAATGCGCCTATTGTTTTGACTGCAGATAGTCTTTCGGGATATTCATATCAATGGTTTGGGCCTGATTCTATTCCAAATGCTGTTGACAGAAGATATGTGCCAACCATATCAGGTCAATACAGGGTTAGAATAAAAAATAGCAGCGCTTGTTTTAACACATCTGAGATCGTGAATGTGAATATTTTGGTAGCACCCGTAGCGCCAATCATATCACCACCTTTTAGAGATACTTGCCTTCAGGTTGGCCAGCCGATCACCATAACAATTGGTGCATCTGGTGCAGGATTAACTTTTGTTTGGAATAGAGTAGGAAATCCCGATCGTATCATTGCAGGAAACAGCGCTTCTATTACGTTAGATACCGCTGGTCGCTATTTTGCAAAAGTTACATCTTCAAATGGCTGTTTTGCAATATCCGATACAATTAGTCTAAAGCAAACCGTAAAAATTTCAGCTCAAGATACGGTTATTGAAAAGTGCAAAGGCGACAATCCTTTTGTAGTAAGTGGGTTAAGTCCTACGACTGGTTGCCGGCTTTTATTTAATGGTGCACCACTTTTGAACAATATTTTTACTCCAAACCAGGAAGGTGAGTTTACGGTAGTTTATCAATGCACAAACTCCAATGGTTGTATTTCCAGAAAGAATATAGTTGTCAAAGTAATTCCATTGCCTGTTGCAAATCTTATTGTTCAAGGACCTACCAATGTTTGTCAAGGAGACACAGTTCGATTGGTTGTCAATGATGGGGTCGAAACAGGCTGTAGTTATCAAGTGCTTCGAAATGGAGTTCGTTTTGGTGCCGCAGTAAATACTTCGATAATTCCAATAACCCAGGCGGGAAATTATTCCGTTTTGGTTACATGCTTCAGATGTTCAACAGCTTCAAATTCAATTCAAATTAATTTCAATCCGAAACCAGTAGTCAATGCAGGTGATGATATCAAAGCTTGTGCCCCATTGAAATCCAATTTGAATGTGGTTGGAATTACCCCAGGCTCATGGAGTGGGTCTCCGAGGGTGACTTCAACGGGAGATTATGAAAACGGAAGTTTTATAGGATGTGATACGGTAATTTTAACTGTAGTAAATCCTACAACGCTTTGCACCAATACAGATAAAAAAGAAATTTGTGTAGTTCCACTTCCAGATTTCAATGTAGGAATAAGAAATGCCACAGCCTGCTTATTGGCCAATGGTTCGGCTTGGATTATTGGAGGCAATAATTCGGTTTCTTACGAATGGACTAAAGTTGGTGATGCAACAACTTTATCTATAAGCGACTCATTGAAAGATGTTTTGCCTGGAGTTTACCAAGTTAAAATAACATCTGTTTTTAGCAATTGCAGCATATTACGAAATGTCATTATTAATAGTCCCAATAATCTTCGGATTAGCATTGGTGGAATTCAGGATTCGCTTTGTGCCAACGACAATCCAAAAGAATTGATTGGAAATCCGGAGAATGGCGTGTTTACTTCTTTTGGAAATAGAATCAATCTCGGTTCTCCACAGAGATTTGACCCTTCAATTTCTGGGAATCAAATTGATACAATTTTTTATACAGTGAACGTAAATGGCTGTGTTGGAACAGGTAAAAAGATTGTTAAGATCAATACAATACCCGTCTTGGATGCAGGTCCGAATGTTGATGTTTGCTATGGAGACACGTTGGTTCTTAGAGCATTGCAACCTTCTGGCGTAAACCTGATTTGGGCAGGTTCTCAAGTTGAAAATGATAGTCTCTATATTGCAAATGATATAGGAATAACTTCTTCAATAGTTACTTTCGGATATTCTGTAAACGGTTGTAGCAATACAGCTAGTAAAACTGTAGCAGTAAGGCAATTGCCGGATTATATCGTCAATGCGCAGGACGTAAGTGCTTGTGGAATAACAGATGGAAAAGTTGCTATAAATATCTTGAATCCAAGCCAGTTTCAAACCATTGTAAGAACAATACCTGGCAACGCAATTGTACCCGCTCCTCGTGAAAATTTGTCAGTCGGTATTTATAGTGTACTTGTAAGGAACAATACAACAGGTTGTTCAAAGAGGGAAACCTTTGGTATAAGCGGTCCAACCAATATCAATCCTTTTGCCTGTTTACAAAATGTTCCTGTTTCGCTTTGTCAAAATGAAGCTACAGTAACAATTGGCAAATGCAGACCAACAGCCTCAATTTATATTGATGGAATTAAAAATGAAAGCTTAAATCCTTCCGTTTACATACCAGACAACATTGCAGTCATATTAACTGATACGGATGCAAATGGATGTATAGGAGTTGAGCAAAAAATAGTAGAGATAAAAGAAGTTCCTAATGTCAATACCTCGGGCGTGGGTCCGCTATTCGCTTGTAATAGCCAAACCAATGTTCAATTAAGTGGTTTCTTTCCTGCCTTTAATGGGTCAATTCCTGAAAATGGATGGACGGCACCTGGCTCTCCATCTGGATTTATTACCAGAGATGGGAAGATTAATCCTTCACTCATAATCAATGATCAACCTGTTACGCTACTGTACACTGCCAGGAATCCTAATGGTTGTAGTGAGTTTAAATCCATCCAATTTAATGTTTATTCCACGGCGGTTGCAAGTATAGTCCCAAATGATCCGTTGGTTTCAATTTGTACAGGATCTTCAAAAACATTGAATTCTCAAAACACCAATGCGAATTATCAATACACGTGGTATTTAGGCAACGTGGCAAATCCACCAGCAATAGGGTTCGGACCAAGGTTGGATGCCACTCTGCCCGGTTTATATCGGTTGAAATTGAACAATAATGGATGTATTTCAGAGTTTTCACCTTCGATTTTGTTAACAACAACGCCATCGCCTATTATTGCAAATATTGGCCCAGATACTACTTTGTGTCAAGGGGTTTCAGTTTTTGAAATATCAAGGCCTATTGTGGTTGGTAGTTCTACGAGTGCTGTTTGGTCAGCAATATCGCCAACGCCTGCTGGTTTTATTAGCGGTTCGGGTGTAGTAACGCCTTCTGAAGGTGTAAATGGTGCAAATCTTGTTCGCTATATTGTTACGAATGGAAATTGTTCTGATACAGCATTTAGAACATTTCAAATCAATCCCAACATAAATGCTCCAATTCAGGTTGCGGGTCCGAATGAAATTTGCAGTGGCGATTCTGCAACCCTTATTGCCCGGGCATCTGGTCCAGGATTCTCTTTTGAGTGGACTAAGAATGGAATTGTTATTCCCAATCAAATAAACGATTCCCTTTTGGTGACTGAGTCTGGAATTTACAATGTTCGGGTTCTGATAAATGGGAATGGGATATGTGCAATACCTTCCAATCAGCCAGCTACAATTACAGTGAGACCTGTACCAATTGTTACAATCTCTGGTGTTGATACTTTAAAAATATGTTATCCTTCTTCCACCATAGATTTGAACGCAGAAAGGCCATTTTCTCCTAGTGATGCCATTTGGTCTGGTCCATCTGCGATTGTTTCTTCAAATGGGGTAATTACACCCAACAACATTCCTTCTGATGGTAAATTCATAATTACGCTATCGAAAACAATTGGGTCTTGTACTACAACTAAAAACCTAAGCATAACCGCCAACAAAATACCAGATGCCACGTTCTTAGCAAGCACGCAAGCCATTTGTGAAGGTGATTTTGTGACTTTTACTTATCCAAATCCATCTGCTTATAAAACAACCTGGCTAAGAGATAATAATGTAATAGTTACAGACCTGGATACCATTGACATACGAACAAAAGGGAACTATGCCTTGGTTGTAAACAACAATGGTTGTAGTGCCTCTTTTAGCAAGGATATTGATGTTCAACCGAAGCCAAACTTCAATCTTGTCGGAGATCAATCGATTTGTAAGAATGGACCAGTATCTCAATTCTTCCCAATATCTCCAACACCTGGATTGGGAAGTTGGACTGGATTGGGCATAAACGCCACCGGTACCTGGAATCCACAAAGCGATGATGTTCCTGCCTCTGGACCTGTTGTGATTTCATACACAAGAATATCTGAGTTTGGTTGTAGAACGACCAAATCATTTACAATCACAGTTGATCCAATTCCTGATATTACATTGGTAACTGACAAAGATACAATTGAAATACAAGGACCAGCAGTGATTACAGCAACCGGAGGTATAAAATTTGAATGGAGTCCAGCACAAACTTTGAACCAGGCCACTGGTCCAAGCGTTTTGGCTTCACCTTCGGAATCTACAAATTATACCGTTTTGGTTACAACAGACAAGGGATGCATTGGAACTGAAAACATTACCATCATTGTAGATACTGAGTTGAGAATTTATGACGGATTTTCACCAAACGCAGATCAGAAAAATGATTTCTGGATAATTAAGAATATTCAAAAATACCCGGAAGCTAAGGTTTTAGTGTATAACAGATGGGGGAATCGGGTCTATGAATCTGAAAAGGGCTATCCTAAACCTTGGGACGGAAAATTTGAAGGAAATCCTATTCCAATAGGAGCCTATTTTTATATGATCGATTTTGGATCTAACATAACGCCCAAATCTGGCTCAGTTACAATCATACGATAAAACCCTAAAGATCTGAACAAATGAAAAAGAACTTAAAATTGATCCTTTTGTTGATGGCAAGCAGTTTTGTCGTTAAAGCACAACAGCAGGGTTTATATTCAAATTTTCTACTGAATGGATATATTTATAATCCAGCATTGGCCGGAATAGAAGATCATTTAGACCTTAAAACAAGTTTTAGACGCCAGTGGGTCAATCTTCCGGGCTCACCAACAACGATATATGGTTCAATTCATGGTGCTGTAAATCAAAGGGATCTGAACAAAGAGGAACTTGGATCATTGCCAATGAGGGGGGCATCTACCATTAAGTTTAAGAATGTTGCGCCAAAGAAAATCCGACACGGAGTAGGTGCCTTTTTGTTAAATGATAAGTTTGGGCTTATTACAAAAAGTACAATAAGTATTGGATACGCGATTCACCTTCCTTTGAATCATACCTATTATCTTTCATTTGGTGCAAATTTGGGTGCTCACTTTTTTAATCTTGCCACGCCATCATTGAGAGATCAAGCCGATGATGCATTTGCCGGAAGTCAAAACCTAGGAACTCTTCCTGATGTTCAAGCTGGCCTTTATCTTTATTCAGACAAACTTCAGGTTGGTTTGAGTGCAACGCAATTGGCAGTAAACAGAGTTAGTTTTGCAGAGAACAATAAGTCTGTTGCATTTAACAATTTAACCCGACATTTCTTTGCGACAGCTTCATACAAAATACCTCTGGACCAAGACTTTGATCTTATGCCAGTTGGTATAATTAGATTTACAGAAAATTCTCCATTGTCGTTTGAAGGCGGTGCTAAAATTAGGTATCGAAATACTTTCTGGGCAGGTGGAACTTACCGTTATATGGCTGCTGCAACTGGGATGGTAGGATTTTCTCTTTATAATTTTATCGACCTTTGTTATGCATTTGATTTCACTACGAATCAAATTCAAACCGCTAGTACAGGATCGCACGAAGTAGTTTTGGGTTTAAGATTGTACAACAAAAAACCTAATTCATCTTTAAAAGTATGGTAGTTCTAAATCCACGAAATGGCAATATGAGATCAATAATTAGTTTGGTTTTTGGTGTATTATTTTTCTTAGTAGCCATCATTTCCAATGCACAGACACCCCGTAGCTATACTTTACATAAATTAGATTCATCGATCAACAATGAATTTGAGGAGATTCAACCCATTTTAACCGGAGATGGACAGACTTTATATTTTGTGCGGTCTTTGAATCCTAAAAACGAAGGTGGCAAAGAGTCCGGGCAGGACATTTGGGTTGCGAAAAAGTCAGGAGATACAACCTGGTCAAATCCCCAGAATCTGGGTTTTCCGATCAACAACAAGGATAACAATGGAATTATTGGCATAAGCAATGATTCTAAAACGATGCTTATTTCCAACGTTCAACTTAAGAAAAAAATGGATCCAGGCATTTCCGTTTCAACCCTTGGCGAAGACGGCAAATGGTCTCCAACAACTCCACTTTTAATTAAAGATTTCACCATTCAGAAAGGATATTTGGGTGGATATTGGTTGAAGGATGAAAAAACGCTCCTCTTAACTATGAAGTCTGAGGCTGCCATCGGTAGAGAGGATCTCTACGTTACATTTAAAGAGGAAGACGGATCTTGGTCAAAGCCATTAAATCTTGGGAATACCATTAATACCGTTGGTTTTGAGATTTCTCCATTTTTTATGGAAGAAGATTCTATGCTTTATTTTGCAAGCAATGGTCATGAAGGTTCTGGAGATGCAGATATTTTCAGAGCAAAAAGGTTGGATGCCACCTGGACAAAATGGAGTAAACCAGAAAACCTCGGTCCCTTCTTTAACGGTGAGGGATTTGATGCCTACTTTTTCATAAACAAGGCAGATTCAACCATCTATTTTTCTAAAGAAAATCCGGATAACAATTACACCGATCTGTATTTCACTCATTTGAAGAATTTGAATCTTGCACTGAAGAAAGTAGCTGAGAAGAAAAAGAAAGGAGAAAATGTTGCTTCAAACAAGGAAGGTCCAAATCCAAATTCACCTGCTGGAAAGGCGGCCAAAGAAGCAGATGAGCAAAGAAAAGCAGAGGAAGAATTAAATAAAAGAGAGCGAATCACCATCAAGGATTTTGACAATGTTCTATTCGATTTTGCCAAGTATGATCTTAGACCTGAAGGCAGAAAGAGATTGGATAAACTATTCGACTATTTGCAAACCAACCCGACATTGGGAGTTGAGTTAATAGGACATGCCGATAGTATTGACACCGAGTTGGTTAACTTAATTCTATCTGTAAAAAGATCAGAGGAATGTAAGCAGTATTTAATCAATAAAGGCGTTTCCAAGAGAAGAATTCTGACACATGGTTTTGGTAAACAGCTTCCTACAACAACCAACATTACCGAGGAGGGAAGGCAGTTGAACAGACGTTGCGAAATCAATATTCTTCTGGATAATAGAGCGAAACTTAAGTTGGAGTTTAAGCCTGAGAATATGGGAGAACAAGAGCCAAAAGCTCCGGCTACAAAAGCTAAAAAGCCTGTTAAACCTGCTGGCAAAAAGTAGGAGCGGATGTTTTTAAACACAGAATCTATTTCTGAGTTTTTCTTGATAATTTAAGGATGTGTTCAATTCGATACACTTGAATTCGAAAAATTGAACTAGTGATTCAATATCGTAATTCTTTGAAATTCAGTGTGTTTAAAAGTGCTGAATTTCATAAAATACAAGCCATTTGCAAGATTTTGAGTCGGCAATTCTATCTCTTCTCCAGATTGCAGATTAAAGATTGTACTTAATAATCTGCCATTTTGATCAATTATAGAGGCGGTTCCAGTCTCTGAAAATCCGTTTTTCAAGCTTACTTTAAAATCAATATTTTTGATAAATAGTTTATTCGTAGTCTCTTTTTGCAAAGCTTCGGAATTTGAAACTATGACCTGATTTGGATGAATGCCTCTGTTGGTAAATACATCAGACATTGAACCAATATGAGTTCCATCAAAAAGAATTGTATCTGTTTCCAGGAGAACTTGGGTCGCTTCTCTCATTTTCATATTTGGGCTAAAAAATGGCATGGCTTCAAATAGCAGCTTGTGGGTTTCAGCTCTCCCAATCAATTGTTCAATACTTGTAAGCGCAGAACTGAAGATTTCACCATCCTTATGAATTTCGTTTGTAAGATTGGTTGGATATATTTTTTCACTTTGTAAGGAACGACCTGTCCAAAATTCATTGTGACCGTCCCATTTGAACAGTTTTTCCCATTCCCATTCGGAAAGCGTTTTGCAATATGAACCTGCCAAATAATCGCAAAAACCCTCCTCAATTGCCCTTCTTTCACTTCCGGAGTTCCCAAATGGAAAGGCTGAATTTGCCAATGCATGGCAATATTCATGGACTATCACGGCTGCATCTTCGCCATCATCTACATTTCCATCCCCATAAGCCAGAATATCCATAAGAGGAGAATAGGCAGATTGGTCGGCGCCATCCAAACCGTGGGCATCGATTCGAAGTTGGTAATTGGCCATGGAGCCAAATCCCAAAGAATCTATATAGGCACGAAATCGATTCAAGTGATAGAAAACATTGACTTCCTCAAATAAGGGATTGTCTCGTTTAAAGCAGAAGTCTGGTTTGTTTATTTTTGATGGCGGTTTTACAGGACTGGAGTATTCTCCCAATTTAAACCATTGATTTTCAAGCGAAAATGTATCATTTGAATATTTTACTTTCAAAAATACAGTATCAAGGCTCGCATCAAGAATGGTCGATGTGGAATCATTTCGGTCTTTTAGTAATCCGCCATACGAGGTTTTATTTTTTGAAATTGGTTCTGGTTTAAAAATGGTGGCTTTCACAATTGAATCTGGCCTTGCTCTAAGTAGCCAATCCTCTGAAAAAAGCAATTCGCCTTTTTCATCATAATAATCTAGCCAAGAATCTTTTAAGTCAAGCTGGTTCGTTCTATTTCTTGCGGTAACCAATTTCCAATTTCCTTCATAAAAAGTGTAGGATTGATTCTTCTTATCCTCAGAACGTGTTGTCTGCTGAATCGAATTTGCCAAAGCAAAATTGAAATCTGGAAACAATGCTTTGCCATGCCTATTTCCATCATCTGAAAAAATCAAAAACCCTTTGTGAACGGGTATTCCGTGCAACAAGATCCTAAAACGGCTTTTCCTTCCTTTTTTAAGTTCAGGTTTGATTTCAAATATTTCTGTATTTAAATGTATTGCTTTAAGGATTTCAAGTCCTTCATTTTCAGCACTTAGTTTGCTTTTTGAAAGTGTAAATGTGATTTGTTTTAGCCTAATTTCTTCTTGAGACTGAGCTAATGAGGCAAAGCTACTCAGGTAGAGCAAAAGCCAGATTGCGTTCTTAAAGATGAATTTAAACAAGTAAGACTTCATAGGTTTGAAAAGTAGTACCAATTTTCCTGCCAAAAGCAGAAAGTGGTTTATTATATTTGCAGCCCGAAATTGCCTAAAAAGAAAGCAAACTCGGAAATTTTCTACTAAAAGATCAGTAAAGTGAGAAATTCAATTTATTTTTCTTAAGAAAGAAATTGTCAAACCAACTGATAATCATAAAAATAGATTCCAGAAATGAGAGAAATTCAATTCAGAGAAGCCTTACGAGAAGCCATGCAAGAAGAAATGCGCCTCGATCCAAGGGTATATCTGATGGGGGAGGAGGTTGCCCAATACAATGGTGCATACAAAGTTAGCCAAGGCATGCTCGATGAGTTTGGGCCTGAAAGGATAATTGATACGCCAATTGCAGAACTTGGTTTTGGAGGAATAGGCGTTGGTTCGGCAATGAATGGTTTGAAGCCAATTATTGAGTTTATGACTTTTAATTTTAGCCTGGTGGCTATTGATCAGATCATTAACTCAGCAGCTAAAGTGATGAGCATGTCGGGTGGGCAATATGGTTGCCCTATCGTTTTCCGAGGTCCTACCGGCAATGCGGGCATGTTGAGTTCTCAACATTCTCAAAATTTTGAAAACTGGTTCGCAAACACTGCTGGTTTGAAGGTTGTGGTGCCTTCAGATCCTTATGATGCAAAAGGCCTTTTGAAATCTTGCATAAGAGACAATGATCCGGTTATTTTTATGGAATCTGAACTGATGTATGGCGATAAAGGTGCCGTGCCAGAAACTGAATATTTGATTCCAATTGGGCAGGCAATTGTGAAAAAAGAAGGAACGGATGTGACTTTGGTGAGCTTCGGTAAAATGATGAAAGTAGCATTTGGTGCTGCAGAAGAGTTGGCAAAAGAAGGAATCTCGGCTGAAGTTATAGATCTACGTTCTGTTCGGCCATTAGATTTTGCAACCATTGTTGAATCTGTTAAAAAAACCAATCGGCTTGTTGTTGTGGAAGAAGCCTGGCCATTGGCTTCTATCTCTTCTGAAATTTCCTATCATGTTCAGCGCTATGCCTTTGACTATCTGGATGCGCCAGTGCATAGAGTGACTAGTTTGGATGTGCCACTGCCTTATGCGCCAACACTTATTGAGGCCATTTTGCCCAATGTTGGAAAAACAATAAAAGCTGTCAAAGCGGTTTTATATAGAAACTAATGACAATCAAGCCCTGGATTCCCAAAATTTCGGGGCTTTTTTTTAGCCTTTTCATTTCTATTTTCTCGTTTGGGCAAAATGAATATTTTCCACTTCAATTCGAGAAAACGGAGTTCGATTTTGGGACTATGGGCGAGTTGGGTGGAATTGTTTATCATCAGTTTGATTTTGAGAATAAAACAAAAGACACAATTTGGCTACTTGATGCGAAACCAGAATGCCATTGCACAACGGGTGATTTTCCCAGAACAGGTATTCCTCCAAATGGAGTAGGCTCAATCAAAGTTACTTACGATCCGAAAGGAAGGCCCTGGGAATTTGAATCTGGCGTTTTGGTAAAAGTGAAAGGTTGGGAATTTGAGAAGGAATTAAAGGTGAAAGGAAATGTGATCGGAGGTGCAGAAACGATTCGATTTACACCTGCAGAATATGTTCAGAAATTTCAATACAACGAAAAGTTGATTGAAGGAGAGGAGGCCGCATTTAAACAGTTTGTTCAAACGCTGATTCCATTGCTGGAAAAACACGAAGACATCAAAATTCAAATTGAATCATCCGCCTCTCATGTGCCAACAAAGACATTTGCGAACAATTTGGAATTAACGAAACAAAGGGCTGTTGAAGCCAGAGAAAAAGTACTCGACTTACTCAGCAGCTGGAAGGCAGACTTGAACAAAGTTATTTTTTTGGATGACCAAACCTTGGTGCAAGGCCCAGCTTATACAAGCGACTATAAAAAGCAAATGGCCAAGTATTTGCCATTTCAATATGTGAAGATCAGGGTGTTTTAGCCCGCAAAGCTGTAAGCAAATCTCCATTTTATATCCCCCCCATTTGTTGAAGATAAGCTAATAAATCGCTTTTTTCTTCTAACTATCTGCCTAATATCCCAACACTTAAGCCTTATTCTGTACTGAATTGGCCTCAATTCAATTGATGTAAGGAACCATGCATTTTAAGCCTGTTCTACAATAGAACTGCCACTAGCATTACAACTGGAATAGTCTATTGCCCTTAAGGCAAGGACTAGAATACATAATCCTATTTATAAATCATTGACTTACTTTATGATACAGCGTTTACCCTTGCTGTTTGGTCTATTTGTTTTCGCATGCTTTGCGCAACACACAATGGCCCAATCAACAGTTTTTTTTCCAGCAAATGCCAGCAATCCTACTTGTAATGGCAACACCAATGGAAGCATTGTTTTCGACATTCAGGGCGATTCTACTGATTTCTTTTTCAATTGGTCGGGTGGAAACTTACCTACCGGAGGCCATCCCGTTTTTGGTCTTGGGGTAAGAAGACAAACGGGTCTCAGGGCTGGTACCTATTCTGTTTTTATTCTGGATTTGAACACCGGCATCGACACCACCATCGAAGCGGTATTAACCAATCCGGTACCAATTTCAGTTAATGCAGGCAATACTGCCTCTGCTTGTTTGGGCTTAGGAATTAATCTTAGTGCAACAACCAATGCTGCCAGCGGTTCCATTATTCGCTGGTCTTATACCAATGCGAATGGCCCACAGACGATTACAGGTACAAATATTAGCATTCCAGCACCTCCTTCTCCGCAAGCCATTACAAGCAATACCACAATTTCAGTATTGCTAACAGATCCAAATTCTTGTACAGCAACTGATCAATTGATGGTTACCATCAACCCAGTTCCAGTTGGATCAGCCAATCCTTCAACAACATCTATTTGTAGCGGACCAGTGAGCATTGCACTTTCCAGCAACTTAAGTGGAACTACATTTGTCTGGTCTGTTTCTCAAAGTGGAACAACAGGTGCATCTGGTGGTTCTGGTTTGGCCATCAATCAAAATGTGCGTGCAACAGGAGTAAGCTCAGGTACAGCGACTTACTCAATACGACCCATTGCGGCAGGCTGTTTTGGACCCAGCTTCACTTCAGTTGTGACGGTAAGGCCCAAACCAATTGCGTCTGCAAATCCAGATTCCTCTGTCATTTGTTCTGGTTCTCAGAGTAGTGTAGCGCTTTCAAGCAATATTGCAAATTCATCTTTTGCATGGAGGGCCATTCCGACTAATGTTACTGGTAGTTCAAGTTCAACAGGATCCAATATTCAACAGACTTTAAATACGACAGGAACAAGCCAGGGAAAAGTTGTTTATCGGGTTGCGGCTTCTGCAAATGGATGTTTGAGTGATTCCATTCGGGTAGTGGTTGATGTGAAGCCAAGACCCACGCTAACAGTTTTGCCCTCGGATACAATCAATGTTTGTTCAGGTTTGCAAGGGACTTTCAGATATGGAAGCAATTTTCCAAATGCCAATATTGTTTGGACTGCAAATCCAAATTCGGTAGGAGCGATAAGTGGAACAGGTGCTATCAATACGCAAACATATACGAATGCCAGCACCTCTACACTAAGAGCAACCTTTGATGTAGTAGCTGATTTTCAAGGATGTTCTTCCAATGTGAGACAAACGCGGGTAAGGGTGAGGCCATTGCCAAACTTAACCATCACTTCTAAAAGGGATACCATTTGCTCCGGTCAGGCGCTTGAGTTTGCACTTGGTTCAAATTTATCAGGTACCAATTTTGGCTGGACTTCTGCCGCCACAGCTGCGAGCGGCAATGCAAATCCAGGCTCTGGAAATGTTATTTCTGATGTTCTTACTGCCACGGGTTCTGGCATTGGTTCTGTTATCTATCAGGTAAGGGGAACAAAAGAAGGTTGTCCAGGGCCAGTTTCTGTTAAAACTGCTTACGTCTATCCAAATCCAACTGCGGTGGCCTCACCAAGCAGAAATACGATTTGTTCTGGTGGCAATTCAGCGATTTCTATTTCATCTCCAATTTCAGGCACTACTTTTTCCTGGACTGCCGCTGCTGGAACAATTTCAGGGGCAAGCAATGGCTCGGGAAATTCCATATCCCAAATTTTAACAAATGCAGGCTCTGGCTTAGATTCAGTCACCTATTCCATCACATCAAGATTGGGCACTTGTACGGGTATTCTTTCCAAGGCGGTAGTTTTGGTGAGAGGAAAGTCTTTGCCAACAGCCGATCAGACCAATCCGGGTGTTTGTGACAATGGGAGGTTATTAATCAACATCACCAGTCCCGGAACCTGGTCCTGGATTGTATCAGGAAGTGGCGTGGCTGGAGCCGTTGCCGGATCTGGAAACAGCATCAATCAAACATTAAGCCTAACTACTGCCCAGGATAGAACCATTGCCTATAAAATATTTGGAATCGTAAATGGGTGTATTTCAGATACCCTACGGATTCCTGTTATAGTAAATCAGAATCCGGTTTTGAGTTTGATCTCTGCTGCAGATTCCATTTGCCCCGGTCAAAGTGCTCAAATTCAAATCAATTCAGCTCCTGCAAACAATGTAAATATTTCATGGACAGCAACGGCTACCAATGTTACCGGTGCTTCAAATGGATCTGGAAGTTTGATCAATCAAACGCTTAATCTGAGTTCGGGAACGTTGGGAAAAGTTGTTTATAATGTAAGTGCCAACAGAATTGGTTGCATAGGTTCGAAAAAGGATTCTGTTTTTGTCCGTGTGCCGGTTATTCAATTCACTGCCACGCCTTCTACAACTACACTTTGCTCTGGCAATGCCGTTCAGATCAACCTTGCGGCAACGGTTCCAAATGTAACCTTTAGCTGGACAGTTGTTGCAAGTGGAGTTAGCGGTGCTTTGGCTGGTTCGGGAAATCAGATCAACAATACATTAACCTTGCAAGGCCTTGGAAGTGGTTTTGTTGATTATGTCATCACACCAAAATCTGGTTCTTGTGTTGGCATCGCTCAAACCATTCGAATCACCGTGCAAACCAGCCCTGTAAAGCCTGTGATTGCCATTTCGGGAGGTACTTCACCGATTTGTCCCGGCAAAAATCTTACCTTAACAAGCGACCAACTCTTTGGAAATCAATGGACATTTAACGGAACGCCAATATCTGCACCAATTGGAAACCAAAGAACATTAATCGCATCTGATTCTGGCGTGTATCGTGTTGTATTTACCCAATCTGCAGGTTGCGTTTCAACTTCTGATCCTTTTAGGATTCAATTTTTGTCAACGCCAACAGTTCCGGTTATTTCGGGTAACAATGGTTTTTGTCCAGGCTTAAGTAGCAGAATCAGCAGTTCAAACTTGACTGGTAATCAGTGGCAAATCAATGGTTCTGACATACCGGGTGCCACGAACAGTAGTTATCAGGCTACAATAGGAGGTGATTATTCAATAAGAACTACAGGCTCTACCTGTTCTGTAAATTCAGCTATCTTTAAAGTCACTGCATTTCCGGCACCTGCTCAACCTAGTATTTCTGGCAATAATTTCCTTTGTTTTGGCGATTCTGGTTTGTTAAGCAGCACACCTGCTTCAGTATATCAATGGACAAGAAACGGCAGCATACTTATAAACGAAATTGGCCAAACGTTAAAAGTAAAGCAATCCGGAAATTATAGGGTACAGATTAGTGATGTCAATACTTGTACTTCAACCTCCAACATTTATGACGTGCAGGGAATCCCTGCAAATCCAACCCCAACTATAACAGGGATTTTAAACTTTTGTCCAGGTGATAGTACCATTCTTAGTACCGGAAATCAAAATCCAGCCTGGAAAAATCTATGGTTTAGAGATGGAATTTTGCTAACAAACGATACGCTTCGAACCTTGATCGTGAAGCAAACAGGTGTTTATACGGTCAACTTAAAGTCTCCAAGAGCTTGTATTTCAAGATCTAGCCCATCAACAGTATCAGAAAGATCTGTACCTCCAGTTCCAATAATTTCCGGTCTTTCACTTCTTTGTCCGGGAGGGCAGATTACGCTTTCATCTTCTGCAACATCTGGAAATATTTGGTTTTTAAATGGCTTTCAAATTAATGGTGCTAATGATCCAACCTACGTAGCAAATGCAGTTGGCAGTTACTCCATTTCTGTAATAAATTCGCAAGGTTGTAAAGCAACTTCTGCCAACTTTTCGATCTCACCAACTTCAGATATTCAGGCCACTGCGCTAATATCTGATCCAACATCCTGTGGGCAAGCAAACGGCAGTATTCAGGTAACATCTTCAGGAGGATCTGGCAAATATAAATATGTTTGGAGTCCAACCACAGGAGGAATTATACAAGGGAAGGAAGATCAGTTAACTGTTGCTTCAGGAACTTATTCTGTGATGGTAACGGATTCTCTTTCAGGCTGTAGTCAATTGATTGCTGGCATTGTGCTAAACGATCCGGCAACATTTACTGCCTCGGCTCAGGTTACCAATGTTACTTCATGCAGCAGTTCAAATGGCCGTATCAATCTAACCGTAAATCAAAATACAGGGCCTTACACTTTCCAATGGGCTGGCCCTTCAAACGCCACTACACAAAACATCAATAACATTGCAGCGGGTCTTTATTCAGTTACTATTACCCAAACCAGCTCTGGCTGCAAGTTTATACTGGATAGCATTCTTGTTAATTCCAATGTTCCACCAAAGCCTGAAATATCAGCATCCGGTCCATTGGAATTTTGCCAGGGAGATTCAATTGTTTTAAAAACTACAGCCTCAGGTTCTTATCAATGGTTCAGATTGGGAAGTGGAGCCATCAATGGACAAACAGTTGATTCATTGGTTGTCAAAACATCTGGCGGTTATTTTGTCCGGGCTACCAATCCAGGGTTTCCAAACTGCTTTTCAAGGTCAGATACCTTGACTGTTACCATCCATGCTTTACCTTCAAGTCCAAACATCAATGCCAGCAACACAGAAGCTTGCGAAGGCGTTTCTATTTCTTTGAGTTCAACCAGCAATTTGAACAAGCAATGGATATTAAATGGGCAAGATTTGCCAGGAAAGACCGGTTCGTTTTTGGAAGTAAGTACCGGGGGTGTTTATTGTCTCCGAGTTTCAGATGCAAACGGATGTAGCCGGGTAAGTAACAATTGCCGTACCATCACCATCAATCCAATTCCACCAAAACCAGTCATTGCCGGTACGCTTGGTTTTTGCCCGGGCGGCCAAACCTCTGTGTCTTTTTCACCTTTTGAACCCACTTTGTATAGATATACCTGGCTGAGAAACAATGATTTTATTGGGACTGTCAACACCGCTTCACTCACAGTCAATATAAGCGGTTGGTATAAAGTACGCAGTGTAAACGAAGCCACCAATTGCCGCATTTTTGGAGATTCCGTTTTTGTAGAAGCTTTCAATAGTCCACCAGCGCCAAGCATTTCAGGACCTTCAAGTATTTGCAGCGGCAGTTCTTCCATTTTGGTTTCCAGCCAGGCAGCAACATATCAATGGTTCAGGAATGGACAAATCATCAACGGAGCAAACAACGACTCTTTGCAAATAAGCCAAAGTGGGGCCTATACAGTTTCAATCACAGATTTTAATGGTTGCAGTTCTACTTCTACTGCTTTCGCTGTTTCTGAAATTGCCTCACCAACTGCATCAACTGTTACCGGAAATTCAAGCTTTTGTTTAGGCTCTTCCACAATTTTAACAGCGTCTGTTAATTCCAATTATCAATGGTTGTTCAATGGATCTCCTCTTTTGGGCCAAACCGGACAAACCATATCGGTGGCTTCGTTTGGCAATTATCAGGTTTTGATTTCCAACACAATTGGGTGTAGCGACACTTCAGTCATTTTTACAACTATTCAGAGTGCAGCTAGTTTTACTGTCGATACCAGCATTACAGCAACCTCCTGTGTAAATGGATCTGCCCAGAACAACGGCCAGATTTCAGTAACAACGATTGGGGGTTCTGGAAACTTTGCTTACAACTGGATACCTTCATTGCCTGCAAATGCTGCCCAAACCAACCTATCTACCGGATATTACTCCGTATTGGTAAAAGATCAAATCTCAGGATGCGCAGTCAATCTTGATAGTATTTTTATCAAACCAACACCTTCTTTACAGGCTAGCTTAGTGATCGTTAATGATTCCCGATGCGACATCAACAACGGAAGCATCAGCCTTACCGTAAGTGGAGGGGCTGGCAACTATTTATACACTTGGACGGGTCTGGCCGCTACCGGAAACACCGTTTCCGGCTTGGGTCTTGGCAATTATGAAGTGCTTGTGACCGATATTCAATCTGCCTGCAGCAAAACATTTGGGAATTTGACAGTCGCTGGTGTGGATACATTTGCGGCAAGTGCAAGCCTTACGCAACCTACAACCTGTAGTGGATTTGGCTCAATAGTAATTTCAAGCAATGGCGGATCAGGCAATTTTACTTATGATTGGAGCGGTACTGGTTCAGGTATCCAGGCTGGTTTGGCCAATCAGACAGGTTTAAGTGCTGGAAACTATACTGTGGTTGTAACCGATACCACAAGCAAATGCCTTAGAACTTTAAGCAATCTCATTTTGATTGATGGCAGCAATATTAGCCTCAGTACGCAAAAAACAGATCCAACCTCTTGCGGAGGAAACGATGGAACGGCAACTGTAAGCACAGGAATTGCAGGCGCAACATATTTATGGAAACAACTTGCAGGTGGAACTTTTACAAGTTCAGATTCTGCAGCGAAAGGCTTAGCAGCTGGAACTTATAGGATAAAGGTTTCTAAGGGTACCTGTTCAGATTCTACTGAGCTTGTGTTGAATCAAGGTGGCTTTTTACTAAGCTATGTTTCTGATTCGGCCAACTGCGCAGACCAAAATGGAACTGCCTCTGTCTCTTCAACTGCCAATGTGGTTGGAGCTACTTACACCTGGAGCAAAATAGGAAATCCAGTATTTTCGGCTTCCGGGCCAGCACAAACCAACCTTTCTTCCGGTACTTATAAAGTATTGGTGTTGAACGGTTCTTGCAAAGATTCCATTCAGGTTCTGGTTCCAAAAAAGATAGGTTGTGTAGCTCCTGTTTGTAGTTTGAATGTGACGACAAGAATTATAATACCAGGTTTTATTGTGGATTGCAATATGCCTTTTCAGCTGGTTGCAGATGTAACGGGGGCAACGAGTCCGACTTTCGAATGGCTCTTGCAAGGAAATCCAACCGTATTGAGCAATAGCAATCCTTATTCAACAGGCAACAGAGGGCAATATCAGGTAATCGCAACAGATGGACTGTGCAAAGACACAGCCAGTTTAAATTTCTTATTTTCTCCAACAATTGCATCGTCTCTTATTGATTCTTCTGATTGCGTAAATTCCAATGGCTCTATAGCCCTTACTATAAATGGAAATGCATCTGACTTTACTTTCTCATGGACCAAATTGGGGGCGCCAGGTTTTACTGCCAATACACAAAACATAAGCAACCTTTCAGCAGGCACGTATCAGGTGGCAATAGTTTCGCTGAATCCATTGGTTATTTGCGGGGAAACCAAAACCTTTCAGGTTTTCCAAAAGAAAAACTGTGCTGTCATTTGCAGCCTCTCCGTTTCTGCAATTAGAATCAATCCTACTGCTTGTGGCTTAAATAATGGTTCGGCTAGCGCAACTGTTGTTGGTGGAATCAATCCAACATTTGTATGGACAAGGCTTCCTTCTGCCACCATCATCGGAAATTCTGCCAACTTGCCCAATCTTGGAGGTGGAACATACCAGGTGATTGTAAAAGATGGTGCATGTGCAGACACGGCCTTGGTTACACTCCTTGCGCCAGGAAGTTTTACTTTCTCCGCAACTCCAGTTTCAGCTACGTGTGCAGACAATGACGGTTCGATCAATCTGACTGTAAATGGCGCAGGTGCGGGTGTTCAATTTACCTGGACCAAAATTGGTGTGCCTTCGTTCACTGCCAATACACAAAACCTAATCAATCTTTCCGCCGGTACCTACAAAGTAGTGATTCGGGATGGTGCTTGTAAAGATTCTGCCAATCCAATTGTAAGAAAACCAGTCAATTGTGGCGGCTGCAACCTACAGGTCCTCGCCTCTTCTACGCCTGTAACCTGCGCTGGGGTAAGCAACGGAACAGCCTTTGCTTTTGTAACTTCTGGCGGCGTTGGTCCATATGCTTACCAATTGAACAACGAGCCGGCTTTGACCTTGCCTGAATTTCTTGCAACATTCAGCGATCAACCTGCCGGGCCTTTCTCAGTTATTGTAAAAGATGAAACTACGTTTTGTTCTGATACTGTTTCAGGCATCATCGGTGCTCAACTTGCCCTTTCTGCCTCTGCATTCACCCAAAATCCAAACTGCGGGTCTGCCAATGGAAGCATCCGGGTGGTTGTCAATGGAGGTTCTGGTCCATACACCTTTACCTTAGGCACCCAAACGCTGACAACAAATGATGGTGATACCACTTTTACGGGATTGATTGCCGGCACATATTCAGTCTCCATCAACAATGCATTGGGTTGTGCAACTTCGATTTCTGACATCGTGCTGACCCAACCGCAAAAGGTTTTGGTTGGATATGGTATGATAAAACCAGCTTCATGCAGTCAAAATGCAGATGGATCTGTGGTTATTTCAACGCTCGGAGGATCGGCTGCCTTCAACTATTTTATCCCAAATGTAACCAGTGGTTTCCAAACTTTGCTGGCTGGCGATACCCTTAAAAACCTGAAAGCAGGCACATATCAGCTCCTCATCAGAGGCCAGTCGGCTTGTGACAAAGACACCAGTTTCATCATCCCGGGACCTGCGCCTGTAAATGTTTCTGTAATTTCCATAGCAAGTTCTGCTTGTCAGGATTCGACCGGAACAGCCAGATACACAAGTTTAACAGGTGGAAATGGCGCACCCTGGACCTACAATCTATGGCTAAAGAATGGCATCTTCCAGACTGGAATCCTTCCTGCCGATTCAAGCTTCAAAGATTTGGCTCCCGGCAATTACAGCCTTGCGGTTCAAGATTCAAAGTCATGTACAGATACCGCTCTATTCTCCATTCAAACACAAACAACTGTGCCTTTGGTTTCCATCACCAGCGATAAAACGCAAATTTGCTCTGGTGATACCGTTAACCTAACAGCCAGCAATGTAGCCTCCATCAAACTTCCAATATATAGTTGGTACCTGAATGGCAAAGCATTGAACATGAACACGGCCTCGCTTCAGATTGATACTTTGAAAAACGGAGATTCAGTTCAGGTGAAGCTTTCGGGCATTCCGGAATGTCTCAATCCGGACTCAGTTTGGTCTAATGCCATTCGGTTCAATGTACTTCAGGCCAATGCCCAAATGCTCGCTGCTATAGAACCCATTCGGGCTCAGGCTTGTATTGGTCTGCCTGGAATTCTAAAGGCAATTAACGTAAACAATCTGCCCAACGTGGGCTATAGATGGATCGTAAACGGCGTAAGACTTCCAAACGATACCAACCAGATTCTCACGCTTTTCCCAGGCTTGCCAGTCAATCGGGTTCAGGCCATCATTTTCAGCAGAAGCACATCAAGTTGCATTGGCAAAAGTTCGGATACATCAGATGTTCAATTGGTCACTCAGGTTGAAGCGATGGCAGCCAGCAATCAGTTGAAGCAAATTATGCCCGCCGTTGGCCAGATCGTTTGTCCCAATACGCCAGTCACTTTTGCAGTGGTTTCCACCCTGAAAGGAAAAATAGATTTCAAGGTGCAGTGGTGGAAAAACGATACGCTTGTAGCGACAAGTACAGATACTTTTTTCACATTCAACGGACTGGGCAGCAATGCAAAAATACAAGCAATCGCGGTTTATGATACCGCTCTGGTTTGTGTGCCTTCCAACTTTGGCAAAGGCAAAGATTCCACCAATTCCACCAAAGTGGCTGTGCTGCCGGCTGGCGACATCCGTTGCAAGCCTTGCAGTTTGGCTGTCAATGCCAATCCTACCAACATCAACTGTGCAGGCGGGGCAACAGGGGCCATTTCGGTGCAGGCTTCGGGTGGATCTGGTAGATACAACTACAGCTTAACGCCAAACGGACCAAGCAATCAGACCTTTCCTTTCTTCTTTGGTTTGCTTCCTGGAACCTATGCGGTGCAGGTAAAAGATTCAGTTTCCACTTGTTCCACCACAGTTTCGGGCATCAACATCATCGTTCAGAATGCCTACAATGTGGTTGTTTCAGCAGTTAATCCAACGCCTTGCAGGGCACAGGCCGATGGAACACTTGAGTTTGTTACCGTTTCAGATGTTTCCGGGGATGTAAACAAATACAAGTTCAGGATCAGAGCCAGCGATGCGTATGGGACAAACAGATTGTTTACCGGCTTAGCGGCTGGCAGCTATACAATGGAAGTGATCGATACAATTTCCGGATGTTTCACCCAGGTGGTCCGGACGCTTACGGCTCCGGCTGCTTTGAATGCAAGGATTTCGGTGGTTTCATCGCCAACTTGTTATGGCCAGTTCAATGCCCGGATCGATCTTGATACGGTCATCAATGGCTCCGGCTTTTATCAATATAGCCTCTCAGGAGATTCAGGTACATATGCCGGAATTGGCATCAACAACCCGATTCCTCAGGGTTTCGGTGCCGGTCAGGTTCTGCTTTTCTTTAAGGATTTGCAAACAGGTTGTATCGATACGGCGCTGGCCAACATCAATCAACCCGATTCTTTAAAGCTTAGGGCTTCTGTGCTCATCGGTTCTCAATGTTTTGCGCCAACGGGTCAGATCAGGCTTCGGGAATTTTCAGGTGGAACTGGTGCCGGTACTTTGACAATGAAATTGCCTGGCTCCAATACTTTCCTGCCAGTTACAGTGCCTGCTGACAGCATTTTGCAAAATCTGATCGGTGGTGACTATCTGTTTCTTTTCAGCGATGCAAACAATTGCACCAAACAAATCATAGTGACCGTACCAGGCAACAACCCAAGGGCACAAATCACAATCGTGAAACCTTGCATAGGAGACACCAACGGAATCATTCGGCTGGATGGGCTATCCGGCGGAAGCAGACCTTATACATTTACCCTATCCAACGACCAGGGCGATGTGTTGAAAGTGCAGCCGGATTCTGTTTTCAGCCAATTGAAACCCGGCACCTATGGCATCAAAATGCAGGATGCATCCTCACCCGCCTGCGAGACCAATTATGTTACGGTGATCGCACCTGTAAGCAAAGTATTGTTTACCCTGGTCGGTGTGAAGCCCAGTACCTGCGAAAATTTTGATGGCCTTGCCAGATTCACGCTCTCCGGCGGACAGGCACCTTTCAGCTACGCATTCGACTCTGTGGCAGGGGCTTTTACTGCGTACAAGTCCGTAACCAGCGATACATTAAGCATAGCTGGTCTATCGATTCGGGCTGCCGAAAATCCATATACACTTCGTTTGTTGGATAGCGGTCCAAATGGTGGCTGTGCCTACGACACCAGTTTCAATGTGCCCGGAAACTCTCCGCTCAGGTACAAATACAAGCTGCGCAATGTGAAATGCTTTGGCGAAAATTCTGGCGCAGTGCTCATCGATTCGCTCAATGGAACTGGGCCCGTTACCCTCAAAGTGGTGGATGCCGGTACAGGAGAGCTTGTGAAAACAGATTCCATCCCCGGCAATATTTTCCTCAACAATCAGTTTACTTTGGGTGGAATTCGTGCAGGTCAGTTCAATCTCCTTGTGCAGCAATTTGGCGAATGCAATGCAAGCAGAATCATTGCATTCAGCATCAGTCAGCCTACACAAATCAACATCTCGGCCAGACAATACAAGCCATCGGCAGAAGGGTTTGCTATGGGTTCTGTCCTGCTCGATACTGTGAAAGGTTCCATCAGGCCGTATCAGGTTTCGTTCAATGAAGGTGCTTTCTTCGATTACAAACCCGATACGCTTTTCGATCAACTCAATCCTGGCGTATATAAAATCTTCGTTCAGGATTCCATAGGCTGCGAACTGAGCAAAGACATCGAAGTGCTGAAAGACCAGGCCTTGTTTGTGCCAACAATGTTTACACCAAACGGAGACGGCATGAACGACCTTTTCGAAATTCGAAATCTGCCTCCGGGTTCCAGCCTCAATGTGAGAAGCCGCTGGGGCAAAGAGGTGTACAACAGCAATTCATACGACAACAAATGGGCTGGGAAGGATCTTCAGGATGGCACATATTACTACAGCCTAAAGATTCCAAACCAGGATTCGCAAAATGGCTGGATAGAGATCAAGCATTAGGATCAGATTCCAAATAAAACCAAACCCCGATGTTGCAGCCCGACATCGGGGTTTTTTTTGTTCGAAAGGCGAATGAAGGAGGGCGGGTGAAATGGGGTAGGCTTTGATTCTAGGGAAGGCATTCCATAAGGATGCAGGATGTCAAAATAAAATTGGGAAACCATTCTTTACTGCTGATGGATGATTTCCGAAAAGCCGAAAGCCATCCCTCAGTGCTGCGGTGTGCCCTTCGAAGAGTCGAAAATCATACATCACTACTGATGTATGACAACCTGACATTCGGAGATCATTCATCACTTGTGATGTATGACAAACCAGCTGTCGAAATCTATACCTCACTGTTGCAGTATGCGTTCCGAATAGTCGCAAGCCATACCTCACATCTGCGGGATGCTTTCCGAAGAGCCAGATGCTATGCTTCTCTACTACAGGATGCTTTTC
>Ga0105046_10001953_pt1 | contig 32269 bp, 22 predicted proteins | sample MAT03_FD_78385 | JGI IMG/M metagenome (GOLD analysis project Ga0105046, IMG submission 78385) | Freshwater microbial communities from Lake Fryxell liftoff mats and glacier meltwater in Antarctica - MAT-03 (megahit assembly) | ecosystem: Environmental > Aquatic > Freshwater > Ice > Liftoff...
GGTCGCCCACACCTGGTCGCCCACAAGGTAATCACGCCGCTTTTGAGAGCTTAAAATCAAACGAAATTACGGTACCGTTTTTTGTCTTTTCTTGCATAGAACCATTCAATTGCCGGGTGAGCAAAGAAACCAATTGTGTACCGAAGCCGGTGCCTTTGGAGATGCCCGTTTTGCCGATACCATTGTCGGAAACTTCAAGGTATAAGTTACCGGTATTGTTCATTTCCAGTTTTATTTTCACCTGGCCCTTTTGTCCATCGGGGAAAGCGTATTTCAGGGTATTGGTCAGCAGTTCGTTGACGATAAGGCCCAGCGGCACAGCGGTGTCGATGTCCACATCCAATTGTTCCATAGCGCATTCGATGGTGACGCGGTCTTCAGCGCCGAAGGCATCGAGGATGCTTTCGCTGAGGTTGAGGAAATAGTCTTTCATTTCAATGGCGCCGAGGTTGGTGCCCTGGTACAGTTTCTGGTGTACAATGCCAATAGACTGCACGCGGTTCTGGCTTTCCAGCATGGCGTCTTTGATGCCCTGGTCGTCAATTTGGGCCGATTGCAATGCCAGCAAGCTCGATACCACTTCCAGGTTGTTTTTGACACGGTGGTGGATTTCTTTGAGCAGCAGTTCGTTTTGGGCGTTTTCGGCGGCCAGCAAGGCGTTTGTTTTTTTACGCGATTGGGCGTTGCGGTAAAAATTTAAGGCCATAAATGCCAGCAAGGCCGCCAGGCCGAAACCGAGCCATTGCACCATTTTTTGTTGCGCAATTTGTTGCTCCTGGGTGCTGATGGTGGCTTCGTTTTTTTCGGTTTCGTATTGGGTACGCAATTCTGAAATGGCAGCGTCACTTTGAAGGGAGGCCGTGCTATCCCGCATTTGGCGGGCTTTCCGCTCGTATTGCAGTGCCTGGCTGTAGTTGCCCATGTTTTCGTAGATGATACTGGCGTGGTTATAGGCTTCGACAAGGTTGGAAAGGTCGCGGCTTTCTTCCTGCAACCGGATGGTCTTCAACTGGAAGGGCAAAGCTGCTGCGTAATTTCCCTGAAGCAAGTATATATCAGCCAGATTGGCCGTGGTTGCATTGATGGCGTTGGAGTAGTTGGCTTTTTCAGCATTGACGCGGCATTCTTTGTAGGCATCTAGTGCCGCATCATAGTGCCCTAGCCTTTTCAGGGCATTTCCCCGGTTGTTGAGGTTATCGGCCAAAGCGGCTGCTCCAAACCCTTGCGCCTGCACCAGCTTGAGGGATTGGTTGTAATACTCCAGCGCTCGTCCGGGGTTGCCTTGGGAAATACAAGCATCGCCCGCAAATGTAAGCGCATTGGCGAGTTGTTTCTGATACCCGTTTTTTTGGCAGATATCAATAGCCTTTTGAGCATATTCCATGGCTTCTGTATGTTGTCCCTGTCTTGTAAGGTCTTCGGAAACTCTACCGAGTGCATCGGCAATACCTTCCTGGTCGCCCAATGCTTCCATTGCCCTAAGGGCTTGGATGTCGGCATCCATAGCCTTGTCTATTTCTCCCTTTTTCTTGTGCACCCAGGCTATTTTGAAGGATGTTGTAGCCTGTCCTTTTTTATTGCCAATGCCGGCATAGCCCGTCATGGCCTTGTCGAAAAAAAGCACAGCAGAGTCTAGCTGCAATAGGTTTGCGTGCATGCGGCCCTGCATTTCATAAAATTTAGGCTGCCAGTTTTTATCGCTGCTTTGTTCTGCCAAAGCCACGCCCCTTTTGGCATAACCCAAGGCTATTTTGATATCAATTCCATAAGCGGCATCCGTCATTTGGGCGAGCAGTTCTAGCCGTTGGGCATCGTTTTTGGGGGCGGAAAACTGCGCTTCCAAGCTGTCCAACATGGTGGTTTGACCAAAAACTATGGAAGGGACGAGGAAAGGCAGAAACAGAAGAATTCTCATAAAAAGCAAGGTACAAGTTTTATGCTGTTCTCAGGTTGGGTCAATGAATCCGCAGCTTCGGACAGTGAAACCACTCCTTCGGTCAATACCGCCGCTTAATCAAACAATTGACCACACTTTTGTCGTGCGGAGAAATGGAGTAAGGGTAGTGCAAATCTAAAGACAAGCAAATGAAAGCTTTGAAAAACATTCCCCTTAAAACCAAATAACATGAGAAACAAACATTTTTTCACAAACAAACATATTATTCCATGAAACAAACAACCATTCCATTTCTTTCTACCATCGGCCTATTGCTGGCCGCCCAATTTTCATTCGCTCAAGTAGAACTGCGTTGGGACGCGCATGGTATAGGCTTTTCGTGCCCAGCAACTTTCAAGGTTGACAGCAATGACGGCGAAGAATTCTCAGCTTCCAACGACAATATCTTCCTTAGCATCACACCCTTCCAAGATGAAAACCTTACGGAAGAGGGTCTTGCACAAGCGCTGGTTGCGATGGCCGAAGAATTGGGGTACGATAAAGTAGACAAAGTCGCTTCGACCGAACTCCATGATTTTACCGGATTTTATGTTTTGGGGACAAAAGATGGGGTGCATGCACTGTTAATGGCTTTGATGGACACCGAGAGCAGTACAAACCTGCTCGTCAGTATTGTGTATCCCGACAAAGGCGAGCGAGAAGCATTGAAAATTGCGAATAGTTTTTTTGCGTATGACTGAGTTCAAGTTCTGTGTCATTGCAAATTATAAGAAGGCGCTATCGCTGCGGGAGTTTCCAGTTCGCTGAAAAAAAATAATTGAATGACGGGGATGCTGAAAACCGAATAGAGTAAGCAATAAAAAAGTGCGGAGTCAGCACTATAATCACTGACAACAATAAAATGAAAAAAGTAATTCTTGGATTTTTTATGCTAATGGGCATAATCATTCTGCCTTCGATTTCTTATTCCCAGGCAAACTCTAATCAACAAGTCGCTGATGAAATTATCGGCATGGCCAAAGCACAATGGGCAGCCCAAGCGGCCGACCCCGGCAATCTTGCAGAGATTTTTAAAAACGTAGCGGATGATTACACTGAATTTAATGGTGATTATTCCACCCGTATTGATGGCAAAAATGTGTTGATGGGTTTAGCTGAACCTGCCGGCAAAGCCCCAGGCCGCAGAGTAGCTGCCGAAATGTTAAATCCTAAAGTGCAGGTTTATGGCGATGTTGCCATTCTCACCTACAATTTTGCAGGCATTAACAAAAACAAAGACGGAGAACTGAAACCCGTTAAAGCCAAATCAACGCGTGTGTATGCCAAGCAAAACGGCAAATGGAAAATGGTGCATGGCAATTTTGGTAGTGACCCAATGCCGTCAAATTAAAATGAAGATTTCAAATTCGTTCTTAGAATTAAAAACTATTTAGGAACGAATTTGAAATTACCTTGAACAGATAATTGTGCTAAATTCCAACGGTAAGAGTCCTAATGACAAGCTTGGCGAACGGATAAAAAAATATAAATTTTTTAAAGAAGGGTTTTGCTCGGCCTCAACATACCTTTTGGTTCCGCACAGCCCTACGACATGCTTACCGTTGATATGTACACCGATATGAAGCAGGTGGTCGCACCTTGGTTTGACACCTATTTCAAAAAAGTGCACCCTGGCAAAAATGTGGACGATCTGATGAAACAAACTGCCGATGCGACCGACCTGGTAAAAGGAGAGGTTCGGATTGTTGTGGATCGCCTTGATTGGTAAGGCCGAAGGACACTGTTCTCAAAACAAAGCGCCATCCCCGATTAAATCAGGGATGGCGCTGCTTAGTTTCAAGTAAAAAATTACCCCACCGGAGCTACTTCTGGCGCTGCCACAGAATACAAAAACGAACCCATCAACCCCAGCGCGACGATCCAGTATACAACATTGATAAGGATATTGGTCAGGCTGTTGCGCTGAAACAGGCTGTTTGAGGCCAAAACCAATGCACCAGGGACACCCATGTAGAATGCTCCATGATAAAAACCATGCACAAACTGGCTCATGCCTGGCTCCGTATGGCTGGCGTACGCGTTATTAAGCCATGACATAGCCATAGAGATTACGAGGGCCAATCCCATGGTCAATCCCATGTTGCCTTGCTTCAAGGATTCTTCGGTGAAACCTAGGGATTTCATCCAAGGCCCTCCGAAAATTTTCGGGTGATACCAAATGAACCCAAGAAGCATTGGAATTAAACCGCCGATTAAAATTGCTAAATAAGAATTCACAACAAAATAATTGAGTGAAAAAGTTAGAGAATAGGGCAATGTAATTTGGCGCAATGTAAAATGATATTTGTCAATTATTATATTTTCTACCACAAATTCATCGGGCAATTATTACTCCTAATCTTGAAGGGGCATATTGGGAGAAAAGAGGGATTCAGGCGTTTGTATTTTACTAATTGGTCGAACGATGAAAAATCGTTGGGACCAAATAGCGCTTGTCTGGCCACTTTTAGTGGTCTCAACGAATAAGTAAAGACGAATGGCACCCAATATTAAGAGAACTTTACTTTCTTTGTCGGAGAAAGGTATTTGGTCATTGCAAGCACAACACGGATGTTTTGGCTACAGCCCGGGCAAAATTGTACCTTTGCCCAAAGCATATTGCGCTCCGAATTATATGAAGTGGCTCATCAACGAAGCAGTTAAACGCTATTTGAACATGCGCATGAAGCGTATAGAGCACTATATGCTGCATCCAGAGGAGACACAAGAGCTTTGGTTGCGGAAAATTATCGACCGTGGCCGCACCACCGAATTCGGTAAACGCTACGATTTTGCCAGCATCACTTCAGCAGAAACCTTTAAATCAAAGGTGCCTTCCCATGAATACGACGGCCTGAAAAACGACATCGGCCGCATGATGCACGGTGAAAAAAACGTGCTGTGGCCCGGTGAAGTGAACTGGTATTCCAAAAGCAGTGGCACCACCAGCGATAAAAGCAAATTTATTCCTGTCCCCTACGGCAACCTGTTCAATTGCCATTTGGCAGGCATTTGGGACTCCCTTGCCCTGCTCTACGCCAACAAGCCCGATATGGCGGCCTTTCAATACAAGCACCTCGTGGTTCCGGGCAGCTTCCAACACCTGCCAGAATACCCCAAAACGAAGCTGGGGGATGTCAGCGCCATACTGGTACAACACATGCCGACTATTGGGAAAATGTTCTATACGCCTGATTTTCAGACGGTTTTACAGCCCAACTTTGAAGAAAAACTGCATAAAATCGCCGATATCACCAGCAAGCAAAACGATATTGTCTTATTTGGTGGGGTGCCTACCTGGCTCATAGTGCTGTTCCGCATGATCTTGGAAAAAACAGGAAAAAATAACATGTTGGAAGTGTGGCCCAACCTGCAAGCGTACATGCACGGCGGTGTCAGTTTCGAGCCGTATCGGGAAACTTTCAAGGCGCTGATACCGAGCGACAAGTTTGTGTACCAGGAAATTTACAACGCCTCAGAGGGCTATTTCGGCGCGCAATGCGACTTGGGACAAAACGACATGCTGCTGCTGGTCAACAACGGTGTTTTTTACGAATTTGTGCCCCTGGAGGAATGGAACAAAGAGAACCCTAAAACGGTGCTGCTCTCGGATGTCAAGCTGGGCGAACTGTACGCCATCATGATTACGGGCAACAACGGACTTTACCGCTACCTCCCCGGCGATACGGTCGTGTTCACTCGAAAATATCCCTTCTGCATTCAAATTGCAGGCCGTACCAAACAGTTTATCAACGCATTCGGCGAAGAGGTGATGGTGGGCGATACCGACAAAGCCCTGGCAGATGCCTGCCGCAAACTAAACGCCGTCGTTTCGGAATACACCGCCGCACCCGTCTATTTCTCCAGCGACCACAACAAAGGCGGCCACGAATGGGTGATCGAGTTTGATAGAGAACCTGCCGACCTGGCGCTGTTCAGCCGCGTCCTCGACGAATCGCTGCAACGCATCAACTCCGATTACGAAGCCAAACGCTACAAAGGCATGGCCCTCGAACCACTTTCGCTGCGACGCGTGCCACGCGGTACCTTCCTGCGTTGGATGCGTGCGCGGGGAAAATTTGGAAACCAGAACAAGGTGCCGCGCCTGGCGAATCATCGGCGCTTTGTGGAGGAGGTGGTGCGGTATCAGCTGGAGGTGTGATAATCTGAGGACTCCACCCGAAGAAATTATATTGGACAGCTCTTGGTGGTGTAAAGTAGATAGGTATCTTTGTATTATAGTCTTCATAACGCCTCCCAGATGGTTTCACTCAATTCTGCCCTGCCCCCTCCCTTCCTTTCAAAGGCAATAGGTCTTCAAAAATTGCCCTTAGTAGACATTTATCCTGTTTTATGTATCTATCCTTCACCTGTCAACGCTGTTGACAGTATCACTTTAATATGAATACCCATGAAACACGCTACCTTAATGTTTAAAAAAGAGCTTTGTACTGAATTGGGAATATCCCGATCAACACTTTATCGTTGGATGAAAAATGCTGGAATAAGCTCCCAAAGAGGGTTGATTACGCAGGAGGAAGCCAATGAAATTCGCAAAAAGGTATTATCAAAAGCCGAAGGAGACGAAATAGAACGAAATGAGACGAAATGAGGCGAAACGGCATTACTTATCTACGGTATTTTTGTGTCTGTTATTAATAAAATCGATTTCTTTCTTTAACATTTTAAACAACGAATATTTATGCCAAACAAAAAATTAGTACCCGTATTATTGATTCTTTTCCTGTCACATACTTTTACGGTATTTGCGGCGAAGAACTGTGAATGTGGTGAACATGCAACAGGAATCACCACATACACAACAGGAGGAGATGATTGTTGCAAAGACACTCCAGGTGCAAACGGAATGCAATACACTTATGCTCAACAGGGAAATGGTGTATGGGAAGAAACAGGCTCCACTGTTGTTACAGGTACTGCTGCACAAAATGCATGCTGCCCTCCATCAAGTTTTTAAATTTCATTTATGAAAAAGCATTTTGCAAAAAAGCAGACTGTTTACAGCTGATTTGAACCCAAATTTTTACACTTTAAAATTACCAAAACATGAAAAAATCATTTTTCTTATTTTTTATTTTGATTCTTTTAGCCTTTGGCTGCCAACAGAATCCCCCCGTAGATACCCCTTCGATGATCAATAAGGTGAGCGCTTCAAATATTGCCGCTGGGGTTATCCCTGCTGACGTAAAGATGCATGACTATGTATTCAACCCTCAAAATTATTCTTGGAAAGAGGTGGATGCCTATTATCGAAATGAGGTGTTGGTAAAAAACCGTAATGATTCCTATTTTAATAATTTAAGGAAAACAACAATTGGTATATTGGTGAATCAGTTTGATTTCTTAGAAAAAGCAGATTTAAAAGAAATTGAGTTTTATGCCAATGAATTGCAGGCAGTTGACCTTCCAGACCCAAATGTTTTTATAAAGGTTATGAATCGCCTAAAAGATCAATGGCCTTCCACTCAAATTGCTGCTGCATACCAAAGTCTTTACAATAAAAATATGAAATTTATCCATGAAAAACTCAATGACCCACAGGACTATTTAGGGAAGTCTGGAGAGTCCTGGGAAAAAATAAAAGGATTCGCATCAGCGGAGAAATAAATAATTGCTACGGGAAGCTGGAGTTAGTAGCCCAGCTTCCCTGCTTTTCTAGTTACTCCCGCATATCAAACCTTACCCAATCCACCGCCCCAACAGCCTTCGAAGGCGCCTTCTCATTTTTTAGCACGAAATACACATCGTGAAACTTACCGTCGCTCGTTGCCACCAGCGCTGCATCCACCGTTACAAATTCCATCAGCTTTCCACCATCTTTTGTCGGAATATCAGCTTTGCCAATCAACTTTCCTTTTGGTGAGTCCAGCCAAATTTCCACCCTGCCACCGCCGTACTGGAACTTGCTGTCGCTCATGCCAATGCCCAGGGCAATGCTGTGCACGCCCGTCAAATCGGTGTGTTTGAACACAAAAAACTCATTGCTTTTCAACTCGTTGAGCACCACCGTGTCGCCATTAAAAGGGCGGTAGGTACGTACCTTGCTCGACATGCTATCTGCCTGTTCCGCTTGCTGGTAGGCGGGGCGCAGGGCGATGGTCTCGCTGTTTTCTAGCGGCAACTGGCTGGCACTGCCCCGGTCGCGGTAACTGGCTTTAAAAATAAACGTACCCGCTTTTGGCTTCTGTTTCGGGTTTTTTGGTGGCGGTGGCGCCAGTAGGTAATCCCCGGCGACAGCCAGCGCTTGCTTGGGTTTGGGGGGGCTGCCAAGTGAAAGAATCCAACGAACCATCTCCCCCGCATCTTCCTCGGAAATTTGTGGGTGCGCACTCATCACTGTTTGCCCCCAAACACCTGCACCACCTTTTATGATCTTTTTCGTGAGGTTGCGCACGGCAAAATCATCGTTTCGGTAGCGCTCGGCAATGGCCTGAAATGCAGGGCCATTGACCGCCCGATCCTCGGCGTGGCAGGTTTTGCAATCCGAGCGATCCATCAGCAATTTTCCACGGGCGTACTCTGTCTGTTGCATGGCCGCCTGGTGCCCCTGGGCGATGCTGGTAATATCAAAGCCCGTTTCTAAATAATCGATGGTCGTGGCCACCGCATCGGGGGAAATGGCACCTTGTTGCAGGGAGCCGTCTTCAGCATCGTTCACCACGAGTTGGTATTGCAGCAGGGTGCCTGGCTGATAAAAACTGCGGTTTTTCCCAGCAAAGTCCCAGCGCACTTCGGGGCGTTCGTTGCCGACGTTTATTTTTAGTTGCGTTGTTTTCACCGCGCCTTCAATGTCCGTCACTATCAAGGTCGCGGTGTATGTACCTGGCCTTTGGTACACGTGAGTGATGCTGTCCAATTCGGATTTTTTCTGAGGAATGTCTTTGGACAGCAAAATACCGCCTCGTGCCGTGGCGTGCTTAGCCTGAATGGCCTGAATCGGCGTTTCATCACCAAAATCAAGTTCGTATTGCAGTTTTTCCCCGTCGTAATCTTTTGTTTTTGACATAGAAAAAGAAGCGGCAAAGGGCGCTGCCCCGGCATCTTTTTCCAGTTCCAACACGGGTATTGGCGGGCGGTTGCCCCGCACATGATCTATGCGTGACAAGCGAGCATCGGGGTTAGTAGCAAACCATTGGGTGCCGTATTCCAAAATCCAGATGGTGCCGTTTTTGTCCACGATCATATCCATGGGTCGTGAGAATTTGAGCATTTCCGCGAATGGCTCCATGCGGCTGAAATTGCCCACAGTATCCACGGTGACGGCCATCATCCAGCCCCGCATCCAATCGTAGGTGATGAGTTTGCCATCGTAATAATCGGGCAGGCGGGTGTCTTTGGGATACTTGTCGCAGTAATAAGTCGGGCCAGCCATAGCGTTGCGGCCACCATTTCCAAGCAGGGGAAATTCCGGTGAGTTGCCATAAGGATACCAGATAAACGCGGGTTGGGCAGGCGGTAATTCTCGGCTACCCGTGTTGTTGGGCGAATCGTTGATGGGGTGCTTGGGATCGTGGAGCGGGCCATTTTTCCCGGTAGCAAAATTGTGCTGTCGGTAAGGTTTGTTATCGCCAACAAACAAAGGCCAGCCAAAAAAGCCAGCCTTGTGGGCGCGGTTCACTTCATCGTGGCCTGCCGGGCCGCGGGCGGTATCGGGTTCGCCGGCATCGGGGCCTACTTCGCCCCAGTATAGGTTTTTGCGGCGCTCGTCGTAGGAGATGCGGAAAGGATTGCGGCAGCCCATGACGTAGATTTCCTTTCTAGTTGTTTGTTGCGTGCCCGCCGAAGCCTTGTCGTAGGAGGGTTCGTTGTTCGTTGTTCGTTTGTCAGGCGTGGCTTGCGTTGTTATTAGAGTGTCTTTTTGGGTAAATAAATTACCCGCCGGGCAGGTGTAGGAGCCATCATCATGCACCTTTATTCGGATAATTTTCCCCCGCAAGTCATTGGTATTTGCGGATGATTTTTGTGCATCCCAGGCACTGCGCCTCGTCCTTTCATCGCTGGGTGAGTAACCGTCAGAAGCAAATGGGTTGGTGTTGTCGCCTGTGCTCAGCAGCAGATTGCCATCGCCATCAAATTCGATGCTGCCGCCAGTGTGGCAACATTCCTGGCGTTGAACCCCAACTTTCAGTATTTTCTTTTCAGAGGCGACATCCAGGGTGTCGCCCTGAAAAATAAAGCGGGAGAGTTGGTTTATTGATTCGTCGCCTTCCGGGGAATAATAGAGGTATATCCAGTGGTTGTCGGCGTAATGGGGATCGACAGCAAAGCCCATCAACCCGTCTTCTTCTTTGGAATACACGGGCATTTTATACACAATATTAATGAGCCCGGTCGCGGGATCAAACAACTTGATGTTGCCGCGCCGCTCGATGAACATGATTTTTCCGTTGGGGAAAATGTCCAACTCCATTGGCTCGGTCAGCTCGCTGGCGATGACGGTTTTGGTAAAACGGGTAGGGTCGGGCAGCTCAGGGGTTCGGCACGCGCTGTAATTAAGGCGTTTTTTTTTTCCGATAGCGTAGCGGATACCGCCCAGTACGTGCTCCATGAAATTGAATTCACTGTAGCTCTCTTTGGTATGGCCCAGGGCGGTGTAGAATGCACGGCCGCCATCGTATTCGTGATACCAGGAAGCTGGGTGGCAACGCGTCCCCCCCCCCTGCCCCCCCGAGGGGGGCGGGCAATTCGTTCCACCTTCGTAACTCGTTTCATCCAAGCTCAGCAGCACCGTCACGTTCGGGTTCAGGTTTTTAAAATTGTACCACTCATCGAAGCGCTTCCACGTATCGCCTGGCAGATGCTTGGTAGCGGGGTGGTCGTGTTTATCGATGTTCAACGTGGCTTCCTGTTGCTTGGGGTGACTGCTGAAATAGGCTCCAGCCAGTCCGCCATACCAGGTCCAGCCGTACTCGGTATCGGTCGCGGAGTGTATGCCTACGTAACCGCCGCCAGCTTGTATATAGCGTTCGAAATCAGTTTCCTGCGCCGGGTTCAGCACATCGCCTGTGGTGCAGAGAAACACGACAGCATTGTAGCGTTTCAGGTTTTTGGCGTTGAAGTCTTCGGCATCTTCGGAGGTGTCGACAGCAATGCCTTTGGCTACGCACAATTTGCGCAACGCATCTGTGGCAACCGGAATGCATTCATGCCGATAGCCTTCCGTTTTGGAGAAAATAAGAATCCGTGGTGGGATATTGTTGGTGGAGCAATTTGGCAAAAAAAAGGACAGGGCTACGCATGGGAGTAGAACTCTGAGAAATTGTAGCATGGTGTGGTTGAATTTATGGCGCAAAGTAGAAAAATATTTAGAATTCAAACCGCACCCAATCCACCCCAATCACCCCCTGCCCCTGATTCTGTAAATTCCTAAAAACAAAGTACAAGTCTTCCAAGTCACTTTTTTGCACAAGAATGGTGAGCCCAATGCTGCGTTCCTCAAACACCATCTTCTCCGCATTTTTTGATTCAAACTGCATCGTTCCAAGCAAAGCCCCATGTGGCGAGCCGAGGCGTATATCCAGGTTTCCGCCTGCGTAGGGATGCGCTTTGTCTCCATATCCAATGCGCAACTTCAAGCTTTTCAGTCCCGTCAGATCCACCGCTTGAAATGCAAACCAGGCATTGTGCTTCAATTCGCTCAGCACCTCGCTGTCGTTGTTGGCGGGCTTGTAATTGCCCACGCCATCGCGGCGTTTGTCGCATTTTTCGGCTTGCAAGGTGGCTGGGCGCAATACCAGGGTAGCGCCGTTTTCCAGACTGGGCTGTCCCGAACTGCCCTTGTCGCGGTAGCCGCCGCGCAGCACAAAAGCACCCAAAGGGGCAGGCTTCCCATCTTTTTCGGGCTTTAAAATATAATGGCCTTGCAGCGGCAGCGATTGCAGCGCCTTTGGCGGGTCACCCAGCGACAATATCCACAGCGCCATCTGTATGGCTTCTTCTTCCCGGATTTGTGGATGCGGGATCATGGCGGATTGTCCCCAATTGCCAACACCGCCGTATATGATTTTTCGGTAAATGGCAGGTACAGCAAAGACTTTGTTGTTGCGGTAACGCTCGGCAACGGCCATAAAAGCTGGTCCATTCACCTGCTTGTCCAATGCATGGCAACTTTTGCAATCGGAAGCATCAACAAGGCGCTTGCCTTCCGTAAACTTTTCCGGGGCGGTGTTTTGCTCCGTTTTGTCTTGAAGCACCACCGGATTTATGCCTTTTTCAAAAAAATCAATGGAGCTGCTGACGGCCTCGGCTGCGATACGACCGTCAGCCAGACTGCCGTCTTCGATGTCTTCCACCGCCAAACGGTATCGCAGCGTGTCGCCTGGTTTGTAGAAGCTTTGGTTGCGCCCCGCCAAATCCCAGCGAATGGAAGGGGGCTCATTTCCAATCGCCAAGGTTATTTTTTGGCTGGAAAATGCACCGGTTTCATCGGTCACTTTCAGGGTGGCTTCGTAGGTGCCGGAGCGGTAGTGTTTCGTTGTTCGTTGTTTGTTGATCGTTGTTCGTTGCGCGTTGTGCTTGAGAATTGGTTCGGAGTTGTAGGGATTTTCTTTTTGGGTAAATGTTTTGACTTCGCCATCACCAAAATTCAATTCATAGGTTAAGTCTCCGCCATCGTAGTCTGTCGATTTTGACCAGTCAAATGTGATGGCTGTACCCGCTGCTGCCGCTTTTTTATCCGTTTCCAACAGGGCAATCGGCGCACGGTTGCCGGGCACAAAATCAATGCGGGAAAGCCGGGCATCTTCGTTGGAGCTATACCATCGGGTACCGTATTCTAGGAGCCAAAGGCTGCCTTTTCGGTCGAAAAACATATCCATGGGCCGCGACAACTTCACGGAATCCGCGAATGGCTCCAGGTGATTGACATTGCCCAGACTGTCCATGGTCACCGCCATAAGCCAGTTGCGCATCCAATCGTAGATGATCAATTTCCCATTGTAATAATCGGGGAAACGGCTCGCGGCAGGGAATTCATCCGCGTAAAATACTGGCCCCGCCATGGCATTGCGGCCGCCAGAACCGAGGATGGGAAAATCCCGGTTTTTGCCATAAGGATACCAGATAAATGCTGGTTGGGCTGGCGGCAAATCCCGCACACCAGTATTGTTTGGCGAGTCGTTTACCGGATGATTCGGATCGAAGTACGGACCTGATTTTTTGTTGGCAAAATCATAGTCGCGGTAAGCCTGGTTGTCGCCGATAAAGTAAGGCCAGCCATAATTGCCTGCCGATCTAGCGCGGTTGATTTCGTCATGCCCCATGGGCCCACGGGCCGAATCTGACTTGCCAGCATCGGGACCGATGTCGCCCCAGAACAGAAACTCCCGCCGCTTGTCGTAGCTGATGCGGAAGGGGTTTCGGCAGCCCATCACGTAGATTTCGTTGTTGGTTGTTCGTTGTTGGTTATTCGTTGTTGGTTGTTCGTTGTTCGTTGTTGGTTTCGGAGCGTTTGGTCGTCTTGTGGTTGTTGGTTGATCGTTATTCGTATTTTTTGGCTTGGCTTGGGTGGTTATTAGGGTGTCTTTTTGGGTAAACAAGTTGCCAGCAGGACAGATGTAATTGCCGTCCGGCAGGGGCTTTATTCGCAGTATTTTACCCCTTAAATCGGCCGTGTTGCCAGCGCTGCGTTGCGCATCAAATGCTTTTTTGCCGGGTCTTTCGTCTGTTGGGTTAAAGCCATCGGAAGCAAAGGGACTGGAATTGTCGCCCGTGGCCAGAAACAGGTTTCCCTGGGCATCGAAAGCCATGCTACCCGCTGCGTGGAAACAATCTTTGTGGCCTACCGGGATGGAGAGCAGCACTTTTTCCGAAGCGCGGTCGAGCGAGTCGCCTTGAAAAACGAAGCGGGAAAGCTGGTTCATGGAATCGCGCAGCGACGAATAATACAGGTAAATCCAATGGTTTTCCGACCAGTTGGGGTCTATGCAGAGGCCGATAATGCCATCGCCCATTTCGGAGTACACGGGCAACTTGGCCACCGTATTCAACAGCCCCGTTGCCGGGTTGTACAATTTGATTTGCCCATGTCGTTCGATCATGAGAATTTTATCATCGGGCAACAGCGCGATTTCCATGGGTTCGTCCAGGTCGCTGGAAATCACGGTTTTTACAAAGCGCGTTTGATCGGGCAGGCGCGGCGTTCGGCAGCGCTCATAGTGCAAGGGACTGTTTTTTCCGATGGCATAGCGAAGTCCACCCAACAAGTGTTGTTGAAAAACGGGATCGATGTACGCGTCCGGGATATGACCCAGTGCTGTGTAAAATGCCCTGCCCCCGTCGTATTCATGGTGCCAGGCGAGGGGATGTGTCGAGTGGCCTTCCGGCACCGTTCCTCCGGTATAACTGCTGTCTTTTACGGTGAGCAATACCTGCAAATCAGGTTCATAATTCCTAAAATTGTACAGCTCTTCCTTCCAATTCCAGGCCTGACAAGCGAGTGCTTTCACCGCCGGATGCGGGCAGTTTTCCGGAGTCAAATCTACCGTTTGAATAGCCGGGTGATCTTTGAAATAAGCGCCAACCAATCCGCCGTACCAGTGCCAGGTATATTCCGTTGCTGAAGCCGAGTGCACGCCCATAAAGCCGCCGCCAGCTTGTATATAGCGTTCAAAATCAGCTTCTTGTTTGGCATCCAGCACTTCGCCGTTGGTATTCAAAAACACCACAGCAGCGTATCGTTTCAAGTTCCTTTCGTTGAAATAAATGGCGTCTTCGGTGGTATCGGCCAGCATGCCGTTTTCGGCGCATATTTTTACCAGAGCATCTTTTCCCGCTTCGATGCTTTCGTGTCGGTAGCCATTTGTTTTGGAAAAAATGAGGACGCGCGGGGGGTTAGGGGGGCTGCAAGCATGGAAGAGGCAAATGGCAAAAAGGCAAATGGCAAGTTTGCAAATGGCAAGTTTGCAAAGGGCAAAAGGCAAAGGGCACGGAGCTGAGAATTGGCGCATGGTGGGTGTTGTGAAATATTTGCTAATGTAGGGCAAGAAATGAAAATTGTGGCATAGACCATTTTTTGCACATAGTGGGGGTTTCCAAACTTTCAGGATTTGCCCATGTTTTTAGTAAGAAGGATCAGTAAAGGCTGAATTGGTCATTACTTATTCAGGCTTGTGTCAAAAGGGGCTGTATTGAAAATGTCGCCAAATTTCATTTCGATTTTCTTGGTGAAGACCTTCCATGTTTTTAAAACCTGGAAGGTCTAACGCTCGAATAGAATTAAATTTTGTTCGCTACGCCAGTCCAATAAGTATAAAAAAATGCCTTGCCTATCTTTGTTGACAGACATGAAAAAAACTATCTCGCTTTTTTTTGCGGCAATTTGCCTAACCAGTATTTCGAGCGCTCAGCCCAACATGATTCGGGTAAAAGGCGGCACCTTTGAAATGGGTGATACCGCGGGAGATGCCGATGAAAAACCCTTGCATCAAGTACTTATCACCGATTTTATGCTAGCGGCAACGGAAACCACCTGCCAGGAATTTGAAGCATTTGTCCGTACTACAGGCTATGTAACCGATGCCGAACGCGGCGAAGGGAGTTATATCTGGGACAGTCTGGGGTGGCATATTCGGTTGGGTGTGCATTGGCGGCACGACGCGCTGGGAAGGACAATACAGAGCAGCAATGAATATCCCGTGATCCACGTCAGTTGGAACGATGCGACCCAGTATTGCAATTGGTTGAGTGAAAAGCAGGGATTGACAAAAGTGTATGATTTTCAATTTGACAGCTTAGTTATCAATTTGCAAGCAAACGGCTATCGCTTGCCCACAGAAGCGGAATGGGAATACGCAGCAGCAGGCGGAGCGACCAAAAAAAAAGGCCATTTTTCTGGCAAAGGTGCTTTGGGCTCCCTGGCTTGGTATGCAGCAAACACCAACCACGGCCCACAGAAAGCTGCCCAAAAAAGCCCCAACGCACTGGGTATTTCCGACCTTAGCGGCAATGTTTGGGAATGGTGTCACGATTGGTACGACAAGGATTCATACAAACAGCACCCCAATTCCAATACTTTTGGCTCAAGCACGGGCAAAGAAAGAAGCATTCGGGGCGGCTCCTGGAACAACAATGCCCGGCACTGCCGCGTAGCTAATCGCAGCAGCCGGTTTCCTGATTTTCGGGATGGGAGTATTGGTTTTCGGGTGCTTAAACGTATTTAGAGTTTTCAGACATATAGGCACATAGAGACATAGAAAACATAGCTTAAAAGGCGCCGAGCGCCAAGTCACATTACCCAATTATCACATAAAATTACGCATGAAGACATACAATTGGGGCATCATCGGCCCAGGCCGCATCGCCCGCAAATTCGCCCAAGACCTGAAGCTGCTGCCCAATGCCCGGCTTCATGCCGTAGCCTCCAACTCCGCCGAGCGCGCCGCCGAGTTCGCCGCCGAGTTTGGTGCCACCCACGCCTACAGCCGCTACCAAGACATCGGCAACTGCCCCGACCTCGATGTTGTGTACGTTGCAACGCCCCATATTCTTCATTGCGAAAATACCCTGCTGTGCCTTGAAAACGGCATTCCGGTGCTCTGCGAAAAACCCTTCGCGATGAATACCGAACAGGCCCGCCGCATGGTATCCGCAGCCCACAAAAACCGCGTGTTTCTCATGGAAGCATTGTGGACCCTCTTTATTCCCGGTGTCCGGCATGCCTTCGATTTGGTGGACCAAGGCGAAATCGGCGACCTGCACACCATAAAATCCGATTTCGGGTTCCATACCACGTTCGACCCAAACTCCCGGCTTTTCAACAAAGCCCTGGGCGGCGGTTCCTTGCTCGATATCGGTATTTACCCAGCCTTACTTGCCCTGGCACTTTTTGGAAAACCCGCCGACGAGCATATTTCCGCTAACGCCACTTTCGGCCCTTCAGACGTGGATGAAAGCTGCGTTTTTACTTTCCAATACCCCGGCAAACGCCTCGCGCTCAGCCATTCCACTGTGGCAGCCAATACGCCCATAGAAGCCATGCTGTACGGGACAAAAGGCACCATCCACCTGCACCGCCGCTGGCACCACGCTACAAAACTGACGGTGTCCAAATACGAAGACAAGGAAGAAATCAAACGGGAAGTGGACATGCCCTACGAAGGCTGGGGCTACCACTTCGAAGCTGCCCACGTGATGCAATGCCTTGAAAATCAACTGCTGGAAAGCCCCGTCGCGCCGCATGAGCTGACGCTGGATTTGGTGGAGACTTTGGATACTATACGCGCTAAAGTTGGACTTGAATATTGAAGAGAGGGGTTTCAGGCTGTCAAGGTTTCAGGTTGTCAAGGTTTCAGGTTTCAAAGGTTTCAGGTTTCAGGTTGGCTTCGCGCTTGGCCACTTTGGAAATCCATCCCCTCAAAATGTGAAAAAAGGAAGGTTTCAGGTTTCATGGTTTCAGGTTCGAACTGCTTCAATATTTGTAAGAAGGGATTGAAGGGTTAGTAACAAGTCAAAGATTTCCATCCCGCACACTTTTTTGGACGAATATCCAAAGTGGCCAAGCGCGAAGCCAACCTGAAACCTGAAACACTGAAACCTGAAACCCTGACAACCTGAAACCCCCTTTATTATTCGAAGACAACTTCAACCACATCCTCTACTTTCAACCCCAACAGCGATGCCGCCTTGCCCATATTCACTGCGATTTCCAGAAAATCGGCGGCATTAAAAAGGCAGAGTTGTTCGCCTGTGGGCACGTCGCAGTAATTGCCGGAAAGCTTCGTAATAGGGTCGTTCCTTTTAAAAAACAGGGAGAATTCGCGGCCATTGAGCGCTTTTTCAAAAATTTCACGGCGAATGTTGACCACCACATTTTCAAAATTATCCACGTGAATCACGGTGCCGCGGATGCGCGTGGGCGTGATGACGGGCTGTATGCTGATGCGCTCCAACAAGGGAGCAGGATACTCGCCGAGTTCTTCGAAAGGTTTGTTTTGGGCAAAATGCGCTAAAGCATTGGCAAACACTTTTTTCACCGCAAAATGCTCCTTCGGGTCTGCGGGCAGACTGCGGAGGTTGTTTTGGTCGATGTTTTGAAAAAGTATGGTCAGCAGGCCATTGTCGGGCGCGATAAAATAATGTCCTTCGTGCCGCAATGCTACAAAACGGAAATCGGGCTGGTACACGCAGTTTACACCAATAAGATGGATGGTGCCTTCCGGGAATTCCCGCCAGATATTGGCGACAACAAATGCGCCTTGAACGATATCGAAAGGCTTGACATCGTGGGAGATGTCGACAAGCGGCAATTCGGGTGCACGGCTTAGCAGGGCGCCTTTGAGTGCGCCGACATAATAATCCTGGGTGCCGAAATCTGTGGTGAGGGTGACGAGTTGCATCAAAGCTTTGTTGTTTGGTGGCTGCAAAGTATGAAACTAAAAGACAGGATTTATTGTTGTACCATTCTTCCTACAAAACCTTATTTTTGTGGGTAACAAACGGGTTTTATTTAAAATGCATGGAAGCCCGGCGCAGACAAATCTCTAAAAATCAACCCGCTGCGCGCCGACAACTTCCCGCTGCTAAAAATTTGAGGACTTAATTTGAGCGAAATCATTCTCACTGTCGATGGTGTCGACCTGGTCGAACTCTTCGGCGAAAACAATGCAAAACTAAATCTTTTGCGCAAATCATTCCCTGATGCGGTAATAACTTCGCGTGGGAACGGCCTAAAAATTTCTGGCGACAAAAAAGATTCCCAGAATGCTAAGGCTAAATTTGAAATGATGGTGCGCTACCTGCGCGAGCATCACGAACTCTCTATTCAAACGGTGGAAGACCTGCTTGGCGGCGAAAACCCTTTTGAAGTGCGCATCCCTGTGGAAGGCGATGGCTCTAGCGGCAACGTGATTTTGCATGGTCGCGAAGGTCGCCCCATAAGGGCTAAAACACGCAATCAGCGAAAATTGGTAGACGCTTGCGATACCAACGATATCGTGTTCGCACTCGGGCCAGCTGGTACGGGTAAAACCTACACGGCCGTGGCCATTGCCGTGCGGGCGCTGAAAAACAAACTGATCAAAAAAATTGTGCTCACCCGCCCCGCCGTGGAAGCTGGTGAAAACCTAGGCTTCCTGCCCGGCGACCTCAAGGAAAAGGTAGACCCCTACCTGCGTCCGCTCTACGATGCGCTCGACGACATGCTGCCCATGGACAAGCTCAATTTCTTCATGGAAAACCGCGTCATCGAAATCGCCCCGCTGGCCTTCATGCGCGGTCGCACGCTCGACAACGCCTACATCATCCTCGACGAGGCTCAAAACGCCTCGCCGCTGCAACTCAAAATGTTCCTGACCCGCCTCGGCCCTTCTGCCAAGTGCATCATCACGGGCGACTTGAGCCAAATTGACCTGCCCTACCACCAAAAATCAGGCTTGCGCCAGGCGTCAGAGATACTGACGGGCGTGGAGGGTGTCGCAACCATCACCCTTACCACCGAAGACGTGGTGCGGCACCGTCTGGTGAAGGAGATCATTAAAGCTTACGAAAAAATTGAAACGGAAGATCGCGCCCGGAAAGAGCGGAAAAAAGCGGAGCAGAACGGGGAGAAAGAAGCAGCGGCGGAAGAGGTGCCAGAACCAGCCAAGGAGTAGGGAGTTCGGATTTTGGAATGCGGATTTCGGATTTCGGATTTTGGAATGCGGATTTTGGAATGCGGATTTCGGAATAGGAGCGCTTGGCTTTTGTTCGTTGCCGATCAGTGAAAGGGTCCCTTTTCCCCTATTGATGATTAACATTGACTAAGCATTCGTTTTCATCGCCTGCTGAAAAACAAAACGTCTGGTAGTCTGCAATAATACAATAGGGAAACTGCCCCAAATACGAGTTTAATGCCAAGCTAGCTTTTCGTTAGAAAAACAATAATCGTCAGCGAACAAAAGCCAAGCGCTCCCATTCCGAACTCCGAAATCCGCACTCCAAAATCCGCATTCCAAAATCCGCACTCCAAAATCCGCACTCCAAAATCCGCACTCCAAAATCCGCATTCCGAAATCAATTCATTCTTGCCGGCATAAACATTTTGAACTCCGGCACGGGCACATCAAAATAAGTGCCATCGTCTCGGCGGGTCATGAGGAATGTCCCGCGCATTTTTCCGATGTCGGTTTTCAGGTCGCAAAAGGAAGCGTATTGGTGTATTTCACCGGGCTTTAATATCGGTTGCTGTCCAATAATGCCTTCGCCCTCCACTTCCCGGATGGTGCCAATGGCATCGTGGATAAACCAGTGTCTACGAAGTAGTTGCACGGTGAAGTCGCTACCATTTTCAATGGTAATATGATACCCAAAAATGAAGTTGCCCTCCTTTGGATCGGAGTGCTGCGGTAGGTATTGCGTTTCTACCGTGATGGTGATGCCATTGGTTGTCAGTATTTCCACGTCCGCAAGGTAGGGGAGTTGGGTTGATATTACAAAATAGAAAATTGGGCAGAATCATTGGATGTGGATACTATTGAGCCTTGCTTTCTTTAACAAAGAGGAGTACACCAGCAATAAAGGCGAGGAGTCCAGTGCCTAAAAGCCAGGTGCTGTTTGGGTTGCCTTCCAATTTAAAGGTTGCTCCAAGAAACACGGCAATGGATGAGAGTACAAGAATAAATATTGAAAGATTTTTCATGACTTTGATTTTTAGTAAGTGCAAGTTTAATTGAGGGAGGGGAAACGAGCAAATTTTGCTTCAGACATATCCGTTTCGCTGCATTTTACCAATGTTAAGGGATTAAGTTGAAAGCACAAAATTGGTAAGGTGCTTTCCCGTGAAAAGTAGGATTTAATGCTCATAACGGACATAGAATCCGCTCGAATATAGGTAATCGCCCGACTTTGGCTAATATTGCGCCCTAAAACCTTACTGTATGCGTCTTCGTTCTCTATCTTTTGTTGCCCTCTTATCCTTTTTGCTGTGTTCAGCACAGCAACTTTCAGCCCAAGACACTCCACCCAAATCAGACAGCACCAAAGTTGCCACAAAAGCGGCCACACCGGCTGCTGACAGCACCGGAAAGGACAAGAAAAAAAGTCCGAAGCCTTTTTCAGAGGTCATCACTGCGAAAGCAGTTTCCATGCAAGGTGTATTGTCGGTACACCGCATTGACGATAAATACTTCCTGGAAATTCCTGATTCCATTTTTGGCCGCGACATGATGGCCATCACCCGCGTGGCCAAGGTGCCAACGGGCGCTGGTTACGGCGGCGAACAAGCCAACGACCAGGTTATCCGTTTTGAGCGCGGCCCTTCCGACAAGGTGTTTATACGCGCCGTAGAATATCGCAACGTGAGCAGTGATTCCTTGCAGCCCATTTACAAGGCCGTACGCAATTCCAATGTGGATCCCATCGCGGCGGCTTTCGACGTAAAAGCGTACCGCAAAGACACTTCTGTGGTGATCGAAGTGAGCGATTTTTTTAAAGAATCCAACCAAATTTTTTCCCTGCCGCCACTGACGCAGCAAGGCTACAAACTGGGCGAGCTGCAAAAAGACCGCAGCTATATCTCCAGTATCCGCGCCTATCCGATCAACGTGGAAATACGCAGCGTCAAAACTTTTAAGGTGTCGCCGCCATCCCTAAAACCTTCGGGTTCCGATCCTTCGGAGCGCTCAAGCCTGCCGGGTGGACTAGCCGCTGGGGCCGCCACTTTTGAGCTGAATACCTCCCTGATTTTGTTGCCCAAAACGCCCATGCGCAAGCGCTTTTATGATCCACGCGTGGGTTATTTTGCCACAGGCTACACCGTGTACGACGATAATGCTCAAAAGGCAGAAGGTGAAACCTTTGCGGTGCGCTGGCGCCTGGAAGCCAAAAATGACGCGGATGCCAAGCGACAACAAAAAGGTGAAAAAATAGAACCAGCAAAACCCATCGTGTTTTACATCGACCCGGCAACACCGGTGAAATGGCGCGCATTTTTGAAGCAAGGTATTCAGGATTGGCAACCAGCGTTTGAGCAAGCGGGCTGGAAAAATGCCATTCTTGCGCGCGATTGGCCGGAAAACGATACGACGATGAGCCTGGAAGACGCGCGTTTTTCCGTCATCCGTTACTTCGCTTCCGATGTCCAAAACGCGTATGGCCCCAATGTGAATGATCCCCGTTCTGGCGAAATCATCGAAAGCCATATCGGCTGGTTTCACAACGTCATGCGGCTATTGAAAATGTGGTACACCATCCAAGCAAGTGCCGTGGATGCGCGTGCGCAAAAACCCAAATTTGAAGATGACCTGATGGGCAAATTGATTCGTTTTGTGTCAGCGCATGAAGTGGGACATACCCTCGGATTGCGGCACAATTTCGGGGCCAGCAGCGCCACCCCCGTTGAAAAACTGCGCGATAAAAAATTCATGGACGAAAATGGACACACGTCCTCTATCATGGATTACGCCCGTTTTAATTACGTAGCGCAACCTGAAGACGGCATTACCGACCTTTTTCCCCGCGTCGGCGATTACGATCGCTGGGCAATTGAATGGGCCTACAAGCCGCTTTACAACACCAAAGATGCAGAAGAGGATAAAAAAATATTGAACCGCCTTTACCTCGACAAAGCTGCAGGCAATCGCCGCCTTTGGTTTCTTACCGAAAGTAGCTCTTACGACCCCCGTGCCCAAAGCGAAGACCTGGGCGACAACGCCGTAAAAGCTTCCGAATACGGCATCAAAAACCTGAAACGGATTCTGCCCAACATCACCCAATGGACCAAAGAGGAGGCAGAAGATTATGAGGAAGCGGAGGAAACATACAATAATGTAGTGGGCCAATTCCGCCGCTACATGGGCCATGTTACGAAATGGGTCGGCGGCGTGTTTGAAACGCCCAAAAGCTCCGATCAGGCAGGTGTGGTGTACGAAGCTGCCCCCGCCGACATGCAGCGCAACGCAGTGAAATTCCTGAACCAGGAGCTTTTCCAAACCCCTACCTGGCTCATAGAACCTTCCATTCAAAAACTTATCAAACCTGATAACGGCGTGGCATCCATCAGCCGCATACAGGAAGGAACGCTTAACAGCTTGTTCTCTACAGATCGCCTGTTGCGCTTAATTGAAAACGAGGCAGCCGACCCAAAGACGTATACCATGCCCAACTTGTTCGATGATCTGCGCACGGGGATATGGTCAGAGCTAAGTGCCGGACAATCCATCAGCGTGCACCGCCGCAACTTGCAAAAGGTTTTTTTGACAAAAATGATTGCGCTGTACAAACCCAGCCCAGCCGGGCCAAATGCCGGATTTGATCCCGCAAAATCGGATATTCCTTCTGTTGCGTTGGCGAATTTGATGCAATTGAAAACTATTATAAGCACCGCAATGTTTGCAACGAATGATAGCATGAGTCGCTATCATTTGCAGGATTGTTTGGGACGCATCGAGGATGCATTGAAATCGGATCGATAAATTATGAATATTCTACTCACCACCCTCAACGCGAAATACATCCACCTCAACCTGGCCATCCGCCTGCTGTATGAGCTGAATGTCGATTTCGAAGGGCTGGATTGGCATGAATTTACCATCAAAGAAGACCGCGACGACATTGCTGACCGCTGCTCCAATTACGAGGTGGTGGCTTTTAGCTGCTATATCTGGAACATCAGCCAGACACTGGACGTTGCCCGGCGTATCAAGCAGCGCAACCCCGCCATTCAAATCCTGCTCGGCGGACCAGAAGTGAGCTACGAATGGCAAGATGTTATTTCCAGGCCGGAGGTGGATTATATTATCACTGGTGAAGGCGAAACGCCGTTTCAAGCTTTTTTACAGCAATACCCGGCGGTTCAGGATGTGCCAGGTTTGGTACACAAAACCAATGGTATGGTGCAGCACAACCTGGAAGCCGCCATTTTCGACCTGAATAACTACCGGGGCATCAACCCTTACCGCCACGATGCGCCCAAAGATTTGTACAACAAGGTCTCCTACATAGAAACCTCCCGCGGCTGCCCCTACAAGTGCGAGTTTTGCCTCGCCAGTCTCGACAACAAGGTACGCTACCTGCCCAATGAGACCATCAAAGAGCACCTGCTGCACCTGATGACCCATGGCCGCGTGATCAAGTTCCTCGATCGCACCTTCAACATCAAGCGCGATTTCACGATCGATATTTTCCAGTTTATTTTGGAACACCACCGCCCCGCAAACGTGTTTCAGTTTGAAATCACGGCGGACATCCTGCATCCCGACATTATCCGCTTCATTCAGGAAAAGGTGCCGGTGGGTTTATTCCGCTTTGAAATTGGCATTCAGACGGTGAACCAGGTGGCCAATTTGGAGGTGAGCCGCAAACAGAATTTTGACAAAACAAAAGGCATCATCCTAGCCTTGGCCGATAAGGTGGAAATGCACCTCGACCTGATCGTGGGCCTGGCACTCGACTATTGGGATGATGTAAAATACAGCTTTGAGGAAGTGTTCAAACTCTTTGCACCGGAATTGCAGATGGGTTTCCTCAAATTCCTGAAAGGCACCAAAATGCGCGACAAGCTCGAACAACACGGTTTTGTGTACGACCCGGAACCGCCTTATCAGATCATTGAGAGCAATTATTTGTCGCGGGAAGAGCTGTTCAAATTGGAAGTGCTGGAACAAGCCTTGGAGATTTATTGGAACAAAAAGCGCACACCGCAGTTGTTGAAATACGTCACCGCCCGCTACTCCGTTTTCGATTTTCTGCTGAATCTGGGTCTGTTTTTTGGAGAAAGAAAAGAATTCCACCAGCATACCCTGACCGATATTTTTGAAATTGCCGCCGATTTTGTCGCGGAGCAATATCCCGACGACCCCATCATGCTGCAAATGCTGGGTGCTGATTATTACCTCTATTCAAAGATGCGACCTAAGCAGTTGTGCTGGACAGAAGCAGCACCAGAAATTCGGGATGAACTGCTGCGCAACCTGCCCACCAGCACCCACAAATACCGCTACTTCGTGCTGCCGCTGGATTTTGATTTCCCGCATTTTGAACGCACACAAGAGCTGATCTTAGAAGCCACGCCGCTGCTGGTTCGCTATGATGGACGGAAAAAGGCGGAATGGGTGGCGACGGTTGGTATTGAGGCTATTGCAGAAATCACTGCATAACACGAGTCATCCCTTGATTTTTGGAAAAAAATAGGTGTAAATTTGAGCATTTGTGTATACTTATTGGTCGGACGATGAAAAATCGTCAGACCAAATGGCCCTCGTCCGACCACTTTTTGTGGTCTGACGAATAAGTAAAAACGAATGCAACAGATTCACTTAGTGCCCCGTCCCTCTAAAAACCACAAGAATTCACGGAAATAAGGGATGGCTCATATTCGCCTGGCGCGCACTTTTTCCAGCAGCCATGTCCGCTCCGCCACGAGCGGCGTTTCCAAAATTTTCTTTTCCAGCTTCAATCTTGCAGCGTTGGCACCAGGCGGCAGGCGCAACAAGAGTCCTGTAAATCGCGCCAGATTGCGGTACATTTCCCGGTGATAGCCTATTTCGCCATGCCTGCGCAGCCATAAAAGCAGGTTTTCCAACAGCGATTCCAATGCTGTAATGGCATCTTGTTCAAAATATATCTTGAGCAACATCTTTCGGCTTTCCAGTTTGTACATCGGGTCTTGGAGGGTAACATCCCGCAATAATGCCTGGGCTTTGTCAAAATCGCCCTTCCGGAAATGATATATAGCGAGGTTGTACTGGTAAATATTTTCCTGCTCTTTGGCCGCCAGTTCGAAACGGAATCGTTCGAGGAAAGCAGCCGCTTCCTCCCAGGCTTCGAGGGCCAGAAACGACATCAAAACATTGTTGTACGTGTATTTCGACAGGCTTCCTTGCTCGTCGTACAAAAGTTTTTTTTCAAGGCCCAACAAATAAAAATCGAGTGTGCGGCGAATGGCAGCTTTGTCCCCGGCGTTGATGCGTCGAATGCCGTGATTGATCGCCAGCATGAGCAGGTCGCGGGCTTCCACGGTCGGGGTTTCATGGATATGACGGCTAAGCATTTCACGGTACGCTTCCATGGTTGCGCCATCTTCGGGTGAAGCGAGCATTCGTTGGCCGAGGTGGTAAATGGCAATGGCGGGGATTGACTCATGTGGTTTGGAGGGCAATAAATGTAACAATTCATCCAGGTTCCAGGCTGCGGCAACACTGGGCAGCTCCTGTCGCCGCACAGTTTGTCGCGATTGTTCCATACAAGCCAGCTGTAACAATTGGCCAGCGTACCAGGCATCTATTTCCGTTTGAAGCGATGCCAGCGCGAATTCATGCCCGCGCTTTTGTTTTTCAGCCCATTCATACTGTTCGGCTTTTACCTTAAAAGCAAAAAGATGGTGGTCAACTGTTTGATTTTCCGGGCGCTGAAATATTTTAGTTGCGTCGCGCAACGCCAATTGAAAGTTTTTCTCAAGCCCTAATTTGCGCATCGCACGCAAGCGAAGCCACGCCTCTTGTCCGGGAATTTGACGCATTTCCTGCAACATAAAAAAGTCGCGCAACAACTCAGAGAGTGCGCTCATTTCATGTCGCAACTGCGCGATGTCACTGGCTCCTTGCCCAAATACAAGGGAAACCGCCGTTTCTTTGTCAAAATCCACACCGTTACTGCGGCATTCGGCGAGGTAATCAAAAAGCCGCAGCGATTGCTCCCGACCTTTAACTCCTGGCGATTCCACCCAAATGCGCGCAGCACGAAGTTGCCAGGCATTTAAAGCATTAAAAAGTTCAGAAAGGGCTGAATTCTCCATAAGTGCAAGGTGCTACAAAAAGGATTTCTTTTTTTATGGGTGCAATTTTGCATAATTGATCCGATAAATTTCAATTTAAATCATTGATTTTTAATGATAAAGAACATTATTTGTAAAAAACTAAACTGATAAATTACAAAAAATGCCTTTGGAAAGGCATGGGCGGTGCTTGACTTTTGTACCATCAAACTAAAATAAACTTGATTATGAAAAAGACAATTCTGCTTTTCGCCCTTCTTCTTACTGCTATTGCTTTTGCATTCGGACAAACATCCAATGTGAAGCAAGTTTACCCGAACCCCGCCAATATGTTGTCCTCTTATGGGCAATATTTAGTGCAAACTGCCGACGGTGGCTTTCTGCTCAGTGGTACCACCTCCAATCCAAACCAGGGCAGTTACGCCATCCCGCGCCTTATAAAGCTTGATGCCGCACTCCAGGTAAGCTGGGACAAGACCTATTTGGAACAACCGCCGCCGCACGGAATGACGGCGTCGCTGAACAGCCCTGCCTTGCAAACTGCCGATGGTGGCTATGCCTTTGTTGTGCGCAATGACTCTACGGCAACCGATTTTTTAAGGCTCGATGCCAATGGTAATGTGTTGTGGGAAAAAGACTTGACAAACTATGCCTATCACCTGCAACTGCTGGGAGTTTTGTCAGATGGCCGTTTTTTACTTACGGTAAAAACAAGTCCCTACACCCTTTTTCACCTCGATGCCAACGGCAACATTTTGAATCAAACGGTGCTGGTGAACAATGCTTCCAATGGCGCAATTTCATCCATTCTTTTGTCGAACAACGATGTTTTGACAGCCTATCAAACTGCTGGGACAAAAACCATTTTCCAACGAAACGACATGGATGGCAATCTTATCTGGCAAACATTGCCCAATCCTGTGCCGCAATGGGTGAATAACCTTGGCGCCCCCAAAATGGCGGCTATGCCCGATGGCGGCTTTGTCATAACGGGTTTTGATGGAACAATAAGTAATAACCGCCTCTATCGTTTTGATGCTTTGGGCACTCTGATCTGGACTTCCAGCGACCAGGCAATCCCCAATACGATGCTGCTAACCGACATCGCAGTGACAGCATCCGGCCAGTTTGTTTTGAGCGGCCACACCGTTACCAATCGCGGTTTTGTTGCTCAAATGAATGCGGCATCCGACGGAATCGAATGGTCGGCAGAATCTCCCATTGACGGGCAGGAGCACCTGAATGACTTAAATGCGATTCCGACTTCGGACGGATGGGGCGCCGGTGTGGGCATTACTTCCGGCGACAAATTTGGCTTTATGAAAGTTGGAGACAACTCGGGGATATCCGTCAACGTACTCACCGGACGCGTGGCCAAAGACGACGACGACAATTGCCAGGTGGATGTTTCAGAATCTGGCTTAGTCCATGCCCGCATCATTGCTGATAGTGGTCAGGAAACCTTTGGCGGCTTTAGCACTGGCAACGGCAACTACCTTATAAATTTACCTGCGGGCAATTTTACACTTTCGGTAGTAGCCAACGAACCATTTTTTACACTCTGCCCGACAACCAACACCGCGGTTTCTTTCCCGGCAGGTAGCAATGGCAGCGACTCCCGCGATTTACCCATGCAATCTCCTGATTTGATCCATGAAATCTCCGGGGAAATACACCTTGATGCGAACAGCAATTGCACGACTGATCCGGCAGAGGATGCATTGCAAAACTGGCGGGTTGAAATCCAAACTACCACAGGAAATTTACACTTGAAAACCAATGCTAGCGGCCAATACAAGGCATTCGTGCCAGATGGGAGCTATACTTTGTATGCCACACCTTACAACAACAATTTCAGTATTTGCAGCCCTGCTACGCAGAACATTAACCTTGTCGGGCCAGCACCACAATTGGCCACGGTGGATTTTGTAGCAAGCCCGGACTTTTTGTGTGGCCGTATGCGCGCTGAATTGGGCGTTTCACAAATGCGCCCTTGTACTACCAGCACCGTTTACGCTTACTATCGAAACGATGGTACTGTATTGGTGAATGGTGCTTCCATGACGGTAACGCTGGATCCGCTGCTGACCTATAACGGCGCATCAACAGTGCCGACAAACATTGATGGTCAAAAAATTTCCTTCGACCTGGGCAATGTGCAAGCGTCTCCGGGGAGTGATTGGGCTTTTATCAAAATTTATGTGAGTACCGACTGCGATTTGGCCATCGGCGATCAGGTATGTGTGTCTTCTAAGGTTTTCCCGGATGAGGATTGCACACAGGAGCAAAACTGGTCGGGCGCCATTGTGTCTGTTTTCGGGGAATGTGACAGCGAAGACCGGGCTATTTTCAGCATTAAAAATGTAGGCAATGCCCCAAATGCCCAGATACTGAACTACATCATCACAGAGGACCAAATCGTATTGCGGCAGGGTACTTTCCAGCTCAATCCGGGGGAAGAAAAACTGGATACGTTGCCTGGCAACGGTTTGCCATTTACCATTATCGCACAGCAAGAACCGGGCTATCCGGGCGACACTTCGGTGGTTTGGAATATTGTGAATTGCGGCGGCACTGGCGGTGGTATGAGCAGTGGTTTTGGCGGATCTTCCGGGCCATTTACGCACCAGGAATGTTTCACGGTTTCGAACTCGTTTGATCCCAATGATAAAACAGCGATACCACTTGGCAGTGGCCCGGCGCACTTTGTTCACCCCGGCACTCCGCTGGAATACCATATCCGTTTTCAAAATACAGGCAATGACACCGCGTTTTTAGTGGTCATTCGAGACACGCTTTCCAAGCATTTTGATTTTGGAAAAATTGAACCCCGCGGCTCCAGCAACCTGTATGAATTTGCACAAATCAACGACAGTATTGTGCAGTTCACCTTTCGGAATATCCTGCTGCCCGATAGTACGACCAACCCAGAAGGCTCGCAAGGATTTGTTGATTTCAGTATATATCCTAAAAAAGACCTCGCTGACGGCACGGCTGTTTTCAACAAAGCCGCGATCTATTTTGATTTCAACAAACCCATTATTACGAATGCTGTGAAACGGATTTATGGCAAATATGTCACGGTAAAAATCAACGAACCCGTTGGCGCTGCATTTGTACCCGTAAAAGTGTATCCCAACCCGTTTATGGCAGAAGCGACCTTTGAATTGCCGGAAAACACCTACACTGGCGATCACCTGCTTACACTCATGGATGCTTCAGGTCGCAGCCTCCGACAAATTTATTTCGAGGGGAACAAATGCACGCTGCGGCGCGGCGATTTGCCGCAAGGTATCATTGCCTGGACGATTTCTACACATGGAAAAGTGATCTCCAGTGGTACCTGTGTAGCACATTAACCTAGAACAATAGAAGCTAAAAATAGAATAAAGAAGCGGTTGTTGCGTCAAGCAGCAGCCGCTTTTGCATACGGCTTTGGCAGTTTCCGATGTACCTTTGCCGGAGGACTTTTATATGTTTTGACGAAAACTGGCGTATATCAATACTTTAAGGAATCTTCTTTGCAATTGAGTCAACACTTCTTGCCCACATGGTGATTGCTAACAAAATAACCACAACATGAGAATTGACAAAATAGAAATCAATAATTTCAGGTGTTTTGAGCATTTAGCACTGGACTTCCACCCACGTCTCAATGTCTTCGTAGGTGCTAATGGAGGGGGGAAAACGAGCCTTCTTGAAGCCGTTCGTTTGTGCTTGGGAACCTTCGTAGGCCAGTTTTCAGATGTTGATGCCTCAGAAAAGCAAAAATTCTATATCCGACCAGAAGATGTACGGTTTGTTAGGAAACAAGGCTCGACCGAATTTGCTGAAAAAACTTCGTTTTTCTGCACAGCCATTGCAAATGACAAAACGTTCTCTTGGAGCCGGGAAAAAATTGGACGAAATGGCAAAACGACTTCAAAAAACATTCGTGAAATTGAAGGCCTCGTTTCAAGTCTGGAAGAAGCAATAAAGCATCCGGCAGATGGCCCCAATACAGAATTGCCTTTGATAGCTTATTTTTCAACTGATCGTGTGTCTGCTGATAGAAAATTTCAACAAAAAGAAAAGCTATTTGCCTCTAGGATGAGGGGGTACTTCAATAGTTTGGGTGATTTTACAAACATAGAGTACATGAAAACTTGGTTCAAGGATCGCCAGCTAGCCAAGTTTCAACACCCAAAGAGAATTGAACCCGGCTTGGATTTAATGCAAAAAGTTATCAAGAGCATACCAGGAGTGAGTGGTATAGAATACATTGTATCTCCGTCTGATAGTCCGATAGAAAGCGATTTATACTTAATTTACGATTCTGGAGAAGAGGTTGGGTTTGATTACCTGAGTGATGGAACAAAAATGTTTGTTTCCATCCTTGCAGATATAGCCATGCGCTGTATATTGCTTAACCCTTCGCAAGGGTTTAAGGCAAATGAAACTGCTGGAATAGTTCTTATCGATGAAGTCGATCTTCATTTACATCCAGAATGGCAACGACTTGTCATTCCTGGGCTTCTGAACGCCTTTCCAAACGTGCAGTTCTTTTTTACGACCCATTCGCCCATGACATTGGTAGCACTTGAACCTTATATTGCAGATTCAAAACCCAATATATTTTTACTGTCGAGAAATAGCGCTACCCCTTTACCGCAAGAGCTATTAGGTACCGCCAATAATTGGTTAACGGAGGTTTTTGGGCTTGAAGAACCGCGAAGCATTGAAGCTGAAGCTGCCATACGGGAAGCAAAGAGTCTTTTAATAGAAAAAGCGCCCAATAAAAAAGATTTGAAACGAACTTCAGAAGACCTGATGAAGTATATTCAAGCTCATGATTCATTTTGGGTTCGGTGGAATTATTTTGCCCAGCAACACGGAGTAGAATTATGATGACCATCCAACTTTTCTCAGAACCAACTACTTTTGATAAAAAAGTGCGTCAAAAAGGAATCCGTTTTTTGAAAAGGGCATCAAACCCAACTGTTTCAGAATGGAGCAAGCATGCCTATTGGCAACATACCCTCCCTGAAATGCGGAGCTTTTACAATGGTCTTTGCAATTATTGCGCTACATGGATACCGCATAGCACTGGCCAACATTCAGTTGACCACTTTCTTAGCAAAGATGACAGTCCTCATCTTGCTTATGAATGGAATAACTACCGCTATGCCTCCACGAGGTTTAATAGCAGAAAAGGGACGAAAGAAATCATTGACCCAGCAACTTTACCACCTGGCGTCTTTATTTTGAACTTCTCAAATTTTTTTGTGGAGCTACATACTGCATTTGGGCCTCCACAAATAGCGTCCCTGGCACTCGAAACAATAGTGATATTGAAATTTAACGATGATGATGAACTTGTTGAGGAGCGTATGGCGTATTTTCAATATTACATTAAAGGTGACATTTCGTTTGACTATTTACAACAACAAGCACCTTTTATTGCTTTCGAAGTTGAAAGGCAAGGCTTAAGAATACAATAATTATGACACAGCCCGCACCATATCTCCCCCAACACAAAATCCGCCTCGTCACCGCCGCCAGCCTTTTTGACGGCCACGATGCCGCGATCAACATCATGCGCCGTATCATGCAATCGAGCGGCGCAGAGATCATCCACCTTGGCCACA
>Ga0105046_10001954_pt1 | contig 32258 bp, 34 predicted proteins | sample MAT03_FD_78385 | JGI IMG/M metagenome (GOLD analysis project Ga0105046, IMG submission 78385) | Freshwater microbial communities from Lake Fryxell liftoff mats and glacier meltwater in Antarctica - MAT-03 (megahit assembly) | ecosystem: Environmental > Aquatic > Freshwater > Ice > Liftoff...
CGGCGATCCCTCCGGCACCGGCGGCGGCGGACCCGGTTACAATTTCGAGGACGAGGTGAAGACCGGCCTCAAACACGACAAGCCCGGAATTTTTTCCATGGCCAACCGCGGCCCCGGCACCAACGGCAGCCAGTTTTTCATCACCCACGTTCCCACCCCGTGGCTGGATGGAAAACACACCATCTTCGGCGAAGTGACCAAGGGTCAGGACGTCGTCAATGCCATCAAGGCGGGCGATAAAATCGTGAAAATCGAAGTCCTCGATTCCCCCAAGGATCTCTTCGAAGCGCAGAAAAAGCGCATTGCCGAGTGGGAAAAAGCGCTGGGGTGAGGGTTGGGGGGATTTGCTTTGCCCGCAGCCCCTCTTTCTCCCGCCAGACATTCCCGGCCCGTCAGATTCTTTTGCGCGCTCGGGCGATCCGTCCGGGTGCAGGATAAAAAAGTCATGAATGGGTCGAGATCCTCGTTTTTTTTGGCCTTGAACGCATCTAGGTTACTAGATAATTATGAGCCATGAAGCTAACCGCGCCGCTAACTGGCGCATGGTGGGGAAAACCACCGGGCGCACCCGCCAGAACAAGACGATGATCCCGCAGGCGGCCCCCAAAGCCGTGTGGTTATATCCCCTGCACGAAGACTTCCAGGAGCTCTTATGTGCGAGTTGAGCTCTCGCCGGACGGAGCTTTTGGCCGAGGCCCGCAGCCGACCGGAGGTCGTCGTCGAGCGGGTTCTCACTTTGGAAGCGAAGGTCCGCGAACTGGAGGGGCGCCTGGCTCTCAACAGTGCTAACAGCAGCAAACCGCCCTCCAGCGACGGCCTGCAAAAACCTGCCCCGTGCAGTCTGCGCGTCAAAACCGGACGCAAACCCGGAGGCCAGCCCGGGCATCCCGGACACACCCTGAAGCAGGTGGAAACCCCGGACCACACTCAAGTCCACTCGCTGGAGACCTGCACCTGTGGACGTTGCGGCGGCGCGAGTTTGAAGGACGCGCCGGTGCTTGATTACGAACGCCGCCAGGTCTTTGATCTGCCGCCCATGCGCCTGGAAGTCACCGAGCACCGAGCGGAAATCAAACGATGCCCCTTCTCCGGTTTGGATGTCCGCGCCGCCTTTCCTTCCGGGGTGGAGGCCCCGGCCCAATACGGCCCGCACTTTCGTGGCTTCATGCTCTATTTTTCCAACCAACAAATCCTGCCCTTTGACCGACTGCGCCAGACCTGCTTGGACTTGTTTGGCCAGCCCCTCAGCTTGGGAACCCTGACCCAGACCAACGCCCGCGCCTATGAAGCACTGGCTCCCGTGGAAGCTGCCATCATCCAGGGTCTCATTGCCGCGCCCGTGGTGCATGCCGATGAAAGTGGTCTGCGCGTGGAGGGCAAACTCCACTGGCTCCACGTCGCCTCTACTCCATCGCTGACCTTCTACGGCGTTCACGGCAACCGCGGCACCGAGGCCATGGACGCCCTCGGTGTTCTGCCCCATTGCCGTTCCTGGCTCATCCACGACTTCTGGAAGTCCTATTTCAAATACGAAGCCCTCCACGCCCTCTGCAACCAGCACCTCCTGCGCGAATTGAAGTTCCTCTCCGAGCAACAGGGTGAGATATGGGCGGAGCAACTTAGTAAGTTCCTCCTCGATTGGAATGGCGATCCCCGCGCCAGAGATGGACTGGAGGAGGACGTCTTCGAAAAGGCTCACCGTCAATACCAGCGCATCATCCGCAAAGGACGCGTCGACCATCCGCGCCGCCAACCCGGCCAAGGTCGCACCAAGCAAGACAAGGCCACCAACCTCCTCGACCGCCTGGAGGACTACGATCTTTGCATCCTCGCCTTCCTGCTTGATCCCAATGTTCCCTTCACCAATAACCAAGGAGAGCAGGACATCCGCATGATCAAGGTCAAACAGAAGATCTCTGGATGCTTCCGAACTCTTCCTGGGGCCCAATGCTTCGCCCGCATCCGCGGATATCTCTCCACCTGTCGCAAGCAAGGTCAAAACCTCTGGGACGCTTGCTTCCAAGCCGCCATCGGACAGCCTTTCCTTCCGACCATTCCAGAATCAGGTCAAGCGACCTGAACAGTTACCAACTTCCAGAGGAGATTGCGAGCACGATGTGACCAGTTCCCCTCTTCACAGCCAATCGAATTCCTGACCCGGGAACGTTCTTCCCACTCAAAAGCTCGACCGAAGGCGTGGCCTCAATAACCGTCACCGTCTGCCCCGAAAGGAATGGCGGTAATTCGATCACGTCTTCCTTCACCGCTTCATGGTAGTCGACGTAAAGGACGTAGGCGTCCCCTTCTCGATGCAAGTATGCTGCGGTTGCATGCCCACTCAGTGCACACGGAGAAAAATATTGTCGATAGGCCAAGTTCTCGATTTTGGTGCCAGCTTCAATTCTGCCGACCTTCTCATCCATCGCAATGGGATACGTCTTTGCCGATGTATGAATAAAGGCCGCTCGAGCGCAATTCGCCGCTCGAACCGAAGGAACCGTGCAACCTTCGGTCAGCGAATAGCCCACGACGTAGCCAATATCGACGCCGTTGGCCGAACCTGATCGTTTGTTTAGGAACTGAATGAATCGGCTCGGAAGTCGATCTGGGGAGTCGAGGTTGCCAAAACCAGCTCCAAATTGCAGCGGCGCCGCCGGCGGGCCGGGAAAATCCTGAACCATTCCAAAATCATAATTCCGTCCACCAACCGAAAAGGCCCGCGTATCAGGAATGTAATACCGATGGATGTCTCCTTCCCGCCGCAACAACGTACGGGTTTGAATAAATCCGGTGAGATTGAGCGTAAACGCACGATGGACCATCGCCGTGTGGCGCACCGTACAGGCCCCCCAAGGTTGCAATTGATACCGAATTTTGTTCGTCAGAAGCGTATCCAATTCCGCGGCCACAAAATTTTGGACCCGCCCGGGATTTTGTTTCAGGGACTCAATCACGGCAGCGGGATTGACGATGTCATATTCATCCAAGACATCCAAAAATTTGCATGGAGTGACGACGCCCTCCTCCAGAGGCGTATGACCATCAACCAAATAGGCCTGATTAAGAATTCGGCATGCTGGAGCCAATTGGGTTTTAACCGTCATTTTCCCCTGAAAAGTCCGTCCCTTTTCATCTATCAGATGACCGGTTAGCTGCGAGGCAAAACTCCAATGATCCAGATCACCGCCGTTATCGGGCATCATCCAGATCCGATTCGTGTCGAGGATCTTGATGAGATAGAATTTGGCACCCTTTTCGTCTTTCCACGGCATCCCGATGTCCGAGGTCGATAATCCATGATCGGGAACCGTCATCTCGAAGACTCCATACCAGCCGTGATTAGCTCCGATGTAAGTCCCATTCAGGTTCCACGGTGCGGCGTCATCACCGCACACGTGAAAAACATCTGCCGATTGACTGGTTGCGAGATTTATGGGCGCACTCTTTTCTACCAGGGCCGCGTTGTGAAAATCAATTTGATCGTTAACGCCTTTTGCCATTGAGACAACGACATCGTAGTCGTCGGATAACGCACTCCGGGCATAGAGAATTTCAGGAGTTTTTAGGACCAGCAATTCATCGTTTCCCAACAAAATTAATTTATCTTAGGCCCGTCGGCGGCGCATCACCATGAAGAACGTGCCGGTCAGGGCCAGGAGTGCTACGGTGCCGGGTTCTGGAACGACCTCGTAGTAGCTGCCTTGATTCAGAATGCTCGCTCCACCGCCATTAACCGTGAACGAACTTGCGTTGAGGTTCGAGCCCGATGTGAATCGCAAGCTGTCACTTCCGAAGGTCCAGTTGGTGATGGCCAGAGTACCAGTGTTGTTTGTGATGCCGGAGAACAGGAGGACCGAAGCCCCGGACCCAAAGTCCAAAGCCGACGCGGTGGAATTTGTGAGGGTCAAGGCCCCGAGAGTCTCGGAGAAGCCGCCGGTGTTGAACGTGCCGCCGGACAGAGTCATCGTCGCGGCATCGTTGATGCGATTGGCTGCGCCAATTGTCAGCATGCCCCCGCTGACAGTGACCCCGCTGGTATTGGCCAGGACTCCCGTTGCGTCGAGGATTAATGTGCCGGCGGAAACCACAGTCGCACCGGTGTAGGTGTTGGAGCCGCTGAGAGTCGTCGTGCCCGCCCCGAGCTTGTTCACACTCAGAGCGCCGCTGAATTTGAGAGAGTTGGCGTAGCTGCCGGTGTGGTTGAAGTTCACCGTGGCAGTGCCTGCGCCGCCGACAACACCGGCAGCTCCGGTGAGAAGCGTTCCGACGGTGCCGCCGGTTCCAAAGTTCAGGGTGCCGACGGAACCTCCGTTTCTGGCAACAGTAAGAGTATCTGCGACATTGAGTACGCCGCCAGTGAGGTTTATTGTGCCCGTCCCGCTAGTTCCAAGAGTGAGATTAGCGCCGTATTTCAACGTGCCGCTGGTGACGGCCACCGTTCCCTGGGAACCAACACTCGAACCGATATTGCTACTGCTGCCGACTGTGATATTTCCGCCATTCATGTTCAGTGCTCCCGTGCCGGAAACACCAACGTTCAAGATGGAGGCAATGTTCCACGTGCCGCTGGTGGTGGTCACGGTGCCACTGGAGCCCCCAACGGCACCCAAGGAGACAACGCTGCTGCTGGCGATCGTCCCGCCCGAGAGGGTCACCACTCCAGTTCCATTATTGCCTACCGCCATGGTGGTATTGTTCCACGTTCCGCCGCTGACGGCCGCTGTGCCGGATGCTGCTGCTACCGAGTTTCCCAAGACGACTGAGGTGCTGGTAATCCTGCCGCCAGTGAGGAGATTCAGGGTGCCCGTGCCGCTTTCGCCGACATTGAGCGAAGTGCTGGTCAAAGTGCCAGTGCCTCGGACGGTCACGGTGCCATTTGAACCAACACCGCTACCAGCACTGACCGCAGTGCTGCCGCCGCCGACGCTGCCGCCACTGATGTCCATTGCTCCAGTGGATCCGTTGACTCTCCCCAAAGTTAGCCCCGTGGCCCCCGTCCAACTTCCGCCGGTGACGTTCACAGTGCCCGAACTGGTGCCCAAATTGCCAATAAAGGCAGTTCCGGCGGAGGTGACCGTACCACCGTTGATGTTGAGCACCCCAGTTCCATTACTATGTCCGATACCCATACCACCACTAAGAGTGCTGGCGAACGTAGCGCCGGTGTTGACGGTCAACGTGCCATTGGCACCAGTAGCCGTGCCTAAAAAAACGTTGCCCCCGGCGGTGAGGGTGCCCGAGGTGTCCACAATCAATGTGCCGGCGGAACTGCTGGCATTGCTCAGGGTGAGAGCGGATATGGATTGCGTATCGTTCACCGTGACGGTGCGACCGCTTGCGATTGTGGCCGCATCGACCGAGCCCGGCAAACCAGTGGGCGACCAGATGCCCGTGTTATTCCAAGTGCCGCTGGTATTTGCAGTGTAACTCGTAGCCGCGTTGGCGGGTTCCGGCAGGCAGAGCAAGGAGACGAGCAGTGCGCCCGCCAAGGGAACAAAGCGGATTTTGTTGATGATCGTATTCATAGTTTTGAGATTTTCAGGCTGGGTCTGGGATTGAGGTGATTTCATGACTTCTGGCAGGGTTGCGGAACTTGCTTTTTGGGGTGATTCTCGAAGAGGGATCGTGTTTACTTTGATTTGATTTTCGGAATTGGTCAAGCGCATGACCTTGACGTGATGTTTAGCCAATTATCTGGAACAAGCAAGAGAAATATTTTTCTATTTTTGGGTATGTTCCTGTTCAACCTAAAACTTTCTTTCCACCTTCACTCGCGCTCAGTGCGCTAGCAGTTTGTCGGACTTACTGGGGAATACTGAAGAATCCTTGAAAATCTGGTGATATGGAGAAGCTGCCCCCCTCCGACAAACTGCTAGCGATAATCAGGCAGGAATTCCTTCTCGGCCTTAAACATTTCCAACGTCATCTCCCGAATTTGAGCCGGGCTGCACATGGCAGACGTGAGAGGATCCAACATCAGGGCGTGAATAGCAGCTTCTTTGCTCCGTTCGATCACTGCGGTGGCCCCCAAATCAAAGACGTTCATATTGGAAACACAGAGACCCGCCATTTGGGCAGGCAACTTGCCAAAACGCGTCGGATTAATTCCATTGCGATCAACCATACACGCCACTTCCACGCAGCCATTTCCAGGCAAGTTGGTGATCAATTCGCCCTGCCCGGCAACCGCATTCATGACGTTCCCATGGACTCGGAAGGGAGAATCCTTCTCCCGGGCCTAAATGATCCAGCTGGCATACTCCCAACTTCGATCCCATTGAATCGATTCTTTCCCGCTTAACATGGCACTCCGCGAGACATCGGCTGTTTTGCGCCAAGTCGGCCAATTGTCGGCATAGAAACTCGATCCGCCATCGTAACGGTCACGCAAATATTTCTTCATGCTGGCGGCGTTTGTACGATAATATGGCAAATATTCGGAAAGGTGTCCACTCGACTCCGTGATGAATGCCCCAAATTGCAACATCATATCCTTGCGAACCAAATCCATGGCGTCTGGGTTCGATGGATCTCCTGCCAGATCCGCCCGCGCCTTCTTTTTCAACAATGGATACAAATCTTTTCCCAAATGCCGCAACTTCACGAACCAAGCCAGATGGTTGATGCCCGCACAGGCCCATTCCATTTCGCTGATGGGAATTCCCGCCCGCCCGGCCAACTGCTCACTCGTTCCCTGGACCGAGTGACAAAGCCCAATCACTGAAACCGGCGAGGTTCTGCCCGCCGCCAAACACATCATGTTCATTGGGTTGGTGTAGTTGAGTACCAAGGCCTCTGGACACAGACGCTCAACGTCTTTCAAAACCTCCAACCATATAGGGATCGTCCGCAATCCTTTGAACAGCCCGCCCGGCCCAATCGTATCGCCAATGCACTGATCGATCCCATACTTCAGCGGAATATCATTGTCATGGCGGACACAATCCAAACCGCTCACTTCGATACAATTTACCAAATAGTGGGATCCCTTCAAAACCTCCCGCCGATTGGGACTCGCGACCACTTTCCAATTTTTGACTCCCAACTTATCGATCAATTTTTCCAACAGCCTCTTCATCGTGCGCAAGCGCGAGGTGTCAATATCCACCAGAGCAATCGTACCGCCACGCTGTCCAGGTATCCGCAGCACATCATTTACCAAGCGCGGCGTAAAACCACTCCCCGCTCCCAACATAGTGATTTTGATCGGACGGAGAAACTCACCACGCAACCCCTGCATCGCGGCACTCTTGGTGTGTTCGGTGTGACCTTTCGATTTTTTGAATGGTATTTTTGTCATAGCAAATCCTTTTCGATTCCTAAGTACATTCAAGAAAAATATCAGACAGCGACCCGCTTAATCCACGCCCGGGTCAAATCCACCGTGTCCAGCCCAATATCGCCGATACAATTGGAACAAAAGACAATTCCTTCCAACACCCCTTGATTGATCCAATCCTCATATCGGTCGAGTTGGAATTGCATCTCTTCGATCGTCAGGGGTTTCTTCTCGCCGTAATTCCACATATAGCATCCGGCCAATCGTCGCTTTCCGGGAGTTTTCGCAGCTAACTTTGCGATATTTTCATCGAGGGCCTCCAATTCCGCCCCCTTCCAAGTCCAGAGTGTGATGACATCGCAGAGCTCCAAATAGTCAGAGATTGGATAATCCAATTGATAGGTGTACCAGACCAGCCAAAGATCCAGAGGCCGTCCGGGAAAATTGTGGAGGCTCTCGCTCATCGATCTGACGCTCTCGATTGAATGACGGGCCCGTTTGCCATCGCTCTGGAAGCCCTCAACAGAGGGAAAAAAATCATCGAGCACAGCACCGGTGACATTGGAATGCATCTTCGCCTGACGCAACACCTCACTGAGATCGCTCTGATCATTGTTGTTCCGTGCCACTCCGCCCGCTCCTACGGCGGACCAAACCACCTGCTTGAGATCCCTAAGCTTTTCGGCTTCTTTGTCAAACGGAGGCGCGGGTTTGTCGAGCATGACGACGCGACAGCAATTCGGAATCCCCAGATCACGGGCCCCTTGCGCCGAATCCATGAGGTTGACCCCGGGGAGGTTATAGTCGCATGCATGGTGGCAGCCAGGCTGCTGCCCCCAAATCCAAAGATTATTACGTAAAATGGCCATCGTTTTATTCGTGGAATCCGTTACTGCCGTAGTAGGCAAGGTTGTTTTGGGTTGAGTCGAGCCGTCCGAACTGGGCGACGAGATTTTGGTCGGAGGTGATCCGGACGGCATATTGCGTGAGCTCAGGAATAACGGCCCCCCCCATTTCCGCAGGGAGATCGGTGCGTAAGGCAATGATTCGCTCTGCCGGGACTTTCACCGAAATATCCCGAATAGGCTCTTGGCTGGAAAAATAAATATCTATGCGCACATCCGCATCCAGTTTTCCGACGTTGAGCAGCATGATGGATTCATGGGAAACCAGGGCCTCTCCTGCCCGTTTGGCAGGGAGGTAGCCGTCGGGAAAATACCAAGCTTTTGATCCGCCACTCATACGTCTTTCCTTCCACCGAGTAGTCGTTCGGCATTGCCATGGAGGATTCTCTCCTTGTCCTCTTCCGGGATTTTCAGGGCGCGAATGGTCTCGATGGCAAAGCGGGCCTGCATTGGCCCCTGCAATGGCATATCGGTCCCAAAGACCAACCGGTCCGCACCATAAATCTCTACGACCCGTTCCATCACACCGGGATAGACATACATCAGATGATGCGCGGTATCGACATAGACATTTCTCAGGTTTCTTGCCGCGATTTTCTCCAGACCTTCGAAATTTGGGAAATACGGATATAATCCGTTTTGAAAAATTCCCCCGAGATGAGCGAAGATAAAATTGGTCTGTGGATGCCTCGCGGCCAGTTCCAGGAGTTTGCCGCCTTCGGAAAAGGCGGTTCCGGGCATGCAGGAAATGTGCGTCAGAATCAGGTTGGCCCGCTCAGCGACTTCATCCAAAAATGGGCGCACCGATGGGGAAAGTGCGTCGTAACCGTGATAATCCGGATGAATTTTAACTCCCACGACCTTCTCGCTATCGAGGAGGGCGAGATCATCTTTCGACTCAGGACAGACCGGGTTCACCACAATGTAGCCGCGGAGTTTTTGGGTGGTTTTCAACGCGGCGATGACTTCCGCGTTTCCTTCGCGGACATCATACATCAGGGACCTCGCGGAAGAAACCCAGAGAGAGTCGATCTCGGCTTCGTCCAGATAGGCGTCGAGTTGCGGACCGTCCGCCGCCCAGAAGGGTGCCTGATTTATACGGCCCAAGTGACCGTGAACGTCGATAACCATAATTAAATCTCCAGAATGTTTAATTTTCGTCCGAAGCTCGAGAGCTCCTCGGCAGCTCCCTGCCGGACGATGATGCCGTCTTCCCAGCGGAAACCGGATGACTCTCCGGCCAGAAAGACATCAACCATGAAGGCCATGTTTTCTTCGAGGGCAAAAGTGGAGGAACTTTCCAGAAAGGGAAATTCGCACTCCATTTGACCGCATCCGTGCGCAGGGCCGTAGAGAATCGTGTCACCGTAGCCTTGCTCGGTAATCCAGCCATGGACCTTTTTGGCCACCTCTCCGGAAATGGAGCCAGCCCGCATGGAGTCAATCGTCATTTCCATGGCATCAAGCCCAACCTGCAAAAACTTCTGAAGATCCGCTGGGCATTCGCCGAGCACAACCGGCCGGCCAACGCTGGCGCTATAGCCAGCTACCTTTGCGCCGATGCTGAAGTGGACGACCTCGCCCGCTTGCACCTTCCGATGCGTGGGACGACTGATCGCCTGGGTCGAATTCGGTCCACTGCAACACCAGATCGGATACCCGGTGGCTTCCGCACCGCTTGCCAACATTGCTTCCGTCGCAATACCGCAGAGCTGAACCTCGGTCATGCCTTCGTGGATGCTTTCAAGTACGGCCTTGAACCCTAGTTCGGAAATCCTGGCCGCTTCCCGCAGACATGCGAGTTCCGCTGGCGACTTGCTGAGCATGATGCTGCGGACAACTTCATCCGCATTGACGATTTCCATTCCGGGAAATGCATTTCTGATATTTTCAAAAATAGCGTGAGGAATGAGATGCCATCCTGCGATCCCCAGTCGCTTGGGGCGATATTCATTCAAGACCTCATCCCACGAGGCCAGGGCAGATCCGGGATAGGAGGGTTGGGAGGACTCCCGAAAATCCATCATGCGGATAATCTTCGCCATCTTTGATCGGGCTGCGGCAAAGGTACGGCTTTCCGGTCCAATCAACAGGCTGTCATTTCCATTTCCCGCAATGAGAATACCCGCTGTTTCAAAGCTGGGCCAATAATCTGAATAGTAGCGCACATAAGCCGGCTCTGACTCGGTGGAAAAGGCGAGCAGGAGATCGATTCCTTTCGCTTGCATCGCGTTTCTAGTCGAATCGAGACGCTGTTGAAACTCGGCACTGAGGATTGTTGGGCTGGTCATAACTGTTCTTCCAATTTTAGGAGAATCTAGAGGATTGTGGCAATCGGTGGCTGATGTTGGAACAGATGGTTCCTGATTTTTATCGTCTCAAATGACAACTATTTTTTTGGATTGCAGAACATCTCAAGACCACGGTCCGTGATGTCCTGCTTGGTCAGCAGTTCGCTGTGTCCATCCACAAACAGCACATTCGCGCGTTCGCCGGGATGCGGAAACGCTCCGTAGGTCGTGGTTCCCGGATCCAGCCATGGCGCTGAATATGGCGTTAGTGGCGTCACCGGCCAGATCAGGCGGGAATTGTATCCCGTCATGAGAAGATACTTCTTTGAAGGGTTTTGTACTCCAGTCATCCGCAACTGAGAGAGCGAAGATCCCAGGCTGCCATTGTAGGTATAATCCAAGACAAGGCCGAGATGACCATGCTTCATATTTGGACAATCCATCACGGTGCCATGTTTTGAATAGTCTCCGCTTGACGTGTCATAATTCAAATAGAAAAGGGGACCATGTGCAGTTGAATCCCATTTGCTTTGAGATGTCCAACCTTGAACATAATTTGGATCTCCGGTTGAATTCGGATTATAGGTATCCGGCCAGAAAGTCTGATCATGGTCCTGCAAATAGAGTGAGGTACCCATGGCCAACTGACGCAGGTTATTTGTACATACGGAGACATTCGCACGTTTTCGGATGGTCGCGACCGCAGGAAAAAGCAACGCCCCCAGAATCGCAATGATCGCAACAACGACGAGGATTTCGATCAAGGTCACTCCCCGAATGTTCGGTTCAGGCCATGAAAAAGACGAAGGCACCCTTGAAGTCATATTCCCTCTCAGAACGTCAGTCTCCGACTTTTTCCAAGGCAATGTCATCGATCCAGATGGTGCCATTTGCACTATTTACTAAAAAATCAATGCGAAAGCCCTTTTGTTCCTCCGCTTGTGTAAAAGTCGTTTGGATTTCGGTCCACCCGGTGGAGCCGTCATTCTCGGCCCCGGGTTTAATGTCGATGTAACCATTCCATTCTGTAAATGGACGGTTCACTACAGCCAGCCGGAGAGAACCTTCGTTGAAACCCTCGCTTTTAATCTGAGCGGATAACTTATAAGTTCCCGGCTCGAGAATTTCGTTCAATTCGATCTGATCGGCGACAATTTTTTCTTCAGATGGCTTGACGCGCAGGCATTTGCTGTCGTCAACGCCACCTTGCTGCTCATAGGCGACTTTCTCCAACGCTTGCTGGGCGTCCCATAGTTTAGTTTCTCCAGCGAAAAATATCCAGTCATCGGGAAGAAGATCGCCGTTCGAGAAGTCACCATTTTTCACCAAATTGTCGCCGGCCCGGCAAAAGCCCGAGAGGCATAACAGGCCAGCGAAGATGGGAAGAGCGCGAAGGAGAATGGAATGGCACATCGGTTGATTCATCATATCGGTTTGTTTATTGGATTTTGAGATTACAGGCTAAAAACAAATGTTTTGTAAAGCGAGGGATTGACGCCGCCAACGAGTCCCGGCGTGAGAGCCATCCAGTACAACTGCCGGTCTTTCTCCGAGGCATCTTTGTCAATAATGGCGAAGTTAAAGCGGAACGCTTTGCCCACCTCTGGTTTCAAGGGTGCAAGATCCTTCCAAGGAATCGCCGCCTCATACCAAGTAGTTTTGGCGGCTTCATCGCGTTTTATCGACAGAGGGAACTTCTGGCCCCCCTCTTCTTTGGCGTTGGACTTGCCACGCTGGACCCAACAATAGGAGGCGGGACCTTCTGTCTCTAGCGCGATGCCGAAGCTGTAGTCGTCGCGTCCAAATTGACCTTTTCCCCCTTCCGGCATGATCGCATCGTTTCCTGGATTTAGAGCGAACTGGATACAATCTCCCTTCCACATGTTGGCGGACGTTTCATTCTGAAGATGAGAGTCATCCTTAACCTCGGCGGCGAGGCGGAGATAACTTTCATCCCATGTGAGCCAGACTTTCGCGCTCAGGTCCTCGTTGCCGGTCCAGTCCCCAGTGATGCTGACATCAGAAGAAGGGAAAAGAGCTCCAATGCCCTCCATCACAATGGCTGGCACGTTTTTATATTTGGCGAAATCGCCATCCACCTTTCCCTCCACCTTCCGTGCGGGAAGGAACCCAAGATCTCCGGAGATGGCGTGAGTCTGGCCGTCGAATTTTACGTTCACCGTGAGCTCAGCGGGCGGAGGAGCCATCAGCGGAAGCTCCACGGAGATCGTCGCGTGGGCGGGAAGGATCACCTCTTTCACGGGATGACCAGCACCGTTCAGGGTCTCCACGGCGGCGGTCCCCTCATGCCCGCTATTGTTCGTAAGCCAAAGGACAGCGGTCTTCAGGTCTTTGAGACGAATTTCTCCAGAGAAAGATGCCATCCCGGGGAAGGACATGCCTCGCAGCGCGGCTGCGAATTTTTCGCGCGGAGCATCCACAGTGAGAAATTGAGGCGATTGCGTGAGGGTGAGTTCATTAATTCCCGATTCGAGCGACTTTTCGTTTCCCATCAAGTCACAGAGACGAGCCGGACCCGGCAGTTGTAGGCTGGCGCGAACGGGGTTCCTCTCCGTCGTCCAGACAGCGGCGACCGGATGTCCGCCCTTCTCAAACAGATAGCAATAGATGCCCTGACGAGGGTTCAGCTCCTCTGGATCGGAGGCGTTCGCCAAATGGCGGGTGACCGTCGCAAAAGCGACTACCGCACTGCGCGGGCGGTAGTAACGCTCATCGCCATCGAAAAACATTTTCCACAGTCCTTCGTCACCAAGAGGATGATCATCGGTTGAGGGAATGTTTTTTTTGTAAAACCGATAACCGGCCCCACTACAGACGAGATAGTGAGACAAATATACGGTATTGGAAACAGACTTGGCCAAGATCAAATACCGCGCGATGTGGTTGGCCAACAGCTTCTCCAGTTCGTCATCCGGTAAGAGATGGTAGGGAATGATTAGTCCCTTCTCGTTAACGGCGATCTCCGAATGTTTTCCTGGTCTGGATTGTTGGAGTCTGACCGCATCGAGAAGCGTATCGCGAAACTTCCATTTTTCCGGTCCGGTCGAGTCCTTGTTCTTATTCGTGATGAACCACGGTCCGCAGTAGGCATCCGGGGCGAAGATGTCAAAATAGGGATTGACCTCCGGAAGCAGGCGCTTCGTCCAGGTGAAGCGTGGCACGTTGGAATTTTCCGAATCCGAACTGACCGCAAGCGCCGCAATTTTGCAGTCGGGATCCACTTTTTTGAGGCGTTCATGGGCGATCTTCAACTGCCGGACATAACGCTGTTTCTCGAACTCCGCCAACCGGTAGTCACTGATCACTGAGCAGTGAGAGTCAATTTCCTCACCAATCGACCAAAGTTTGATTTTTCCTTTGTAGGCACGGGCCACGGCCTCGACAAAGTCGCCGAATTCGGTAAAAAATTCCTCGGAATATGGGAATTCCCGCTTCTCTTTCTTCTCCTGAATCTCCTTTGCAAACCACTCGGGGGGATTGAGATTGATATCTCCCATCAGCTCGATCACGTCCACAAAAGCCGCATGTCTTCCTGTCGATCGTTCTTGCTCGATAAACTCGCTCCATTTTCCGCGCATTTCCGGAGGCACCGCAAAAAAGAAGAAAGGAATCGATTTGACGGTCATGCCAATGGCCTGCATTTCCGGAACAAGCTCATTATCGTTTCCGTTTCCATTAGCCACGAAGAAGGGATCCCGTTCTGTGACCGGCTTGAGGATGGCGAAGCTGGTGGCGTCTGTGACCAGGACTTGTTCTTCGACTTTAGCCGTCAGCTTAACCATAAAGAACCCCCGAGAGGCCGACACAGGCAACCCGAGTTGCTGAGAGAATGCCGCCTTCGGCTCGACCGAGAGGGGGAAGGCTTTCTTTGCCACCACGGCATCGAAAAAGTCCGTCACCGTGATCTCCAGGGTCACCTCCAGTTTTTCAGCCGAAAGATTCTTTCCCTTGATCAAAAATTCCGGCGCGGCATCAATCGCAAAAAGTCCTTTGTCTCCCAAGGGATGGAAGACAGAAATTTCCATTAAATTCTTTGCGGTCGGCGACTTCTCAGCGGCGACTCCGGACGCAGCGAAAACGGAGAAAACGATGAGCATGGCCACCATGACGCGGATCAGGTTGATCGTGGAGAGGAATTGAATTTTTTTCATCAGAGGAATTTCGAGAATAAATTATTTTGCCACAATAGTCAACCGCTTGACCATCTCATCCATAAAGAATAATTTTGATCAAGCAAGATCTTTTTTTATTTCAGGTTTGAGCGATCTCTCGGGGTCCGCAACTTCAAATATGGATAGCGGAATTCTCACTGGAGTAGGCAGAGGCATACGCCGCATCAAGATCCGGCGGGATGATTGAGGCCACCGCGACGTAGCGATCTTCCCGAGCTGCCGTCATCGCGGCAAAGCCCAGCGCCTCCGCGACAAACGCTTGGTTGACCGTCGTCAAGGCTTCATTCACTGTGCCACACATCAGTTCATAAAAATGCCGTGCCAGAAACGGCCCCCCATTGTAATGAATCCTGCCAGCGTAATCATATTCAAAAGTCGCCACCTCCCCGTTTTTGTCACGCGGGTGAACCCGAAGTATCCCACGGTGACCGGGGTCTTCCGTGGAAAGCTGAAGAGTCATGGCTCCCCGCGTGCCAATCAGTTCATACAGACGGCTGTGGCCCCTCATTTCACAGAAATAAGTATGGGCATACGTGCCGAAGACCCCATTTTCTAACTCAATGAGACAGGCCTCGTTATCAGGCACGTCCACGGCTTCGGCAAAAATACAGAGATCATCCTCGATATTGATATCCTTAGCCCCGCGAGAAATGATCCGATCCCCAATGGCTCCTGGGCAATCCAGCCGTTCCTCGCACTTGAAGCAGCGGAGATCGTTCGGCTTATTGCCTCCGATGAACTGTTGCCGGGAAATCATCGCCACCCGTTTGGGCAGCGAGCCGCAGAGGGACAGCATCACATCCAGATCGTGCGTCGCCTTTTCGATCATTTGACCACCACCGCCGTCAAGGGTACGCCGGAAGGTATGAAAAGGGCCGGCTGAGCTTCTCTGAGTGAATTGAAATGAAGCCAGCCTGCCAAGCTGCCCGTCAGCCACGATTTGTTGAGCCCGGCTGATGATCGGCGCATAGCGCATCACGTGGTCCACCACAATCGCCCCCCGGTACCTCTCGGCAAATCGGACGATCTCGGCCACTTTGTTGAGGGAAGTATCCAAGGGCTTTTCCAACAGGATCGGAATTTCCTCTCCTCCAAATTCCCGAAGGTTCTCCAAATGCAAGTGATTGGGCGAAGTGATCAGTGCTCCGTCCAACCGACCGCCCTTCAGCATTTCCGAAATGGACGCGTACCGCGGAATGGAAACCTGATTCCACTCGCACCCACGCCGATACATCTCGTCACTGGGTTCCACCACCCCTGCAATTTCGACCAACCCTTGGGTTGCCTGGCGAAACTCCAAACCATGACGTTTGCCCATTTCGCCAAAGCCCACAATACCGATAGTTTTTCTTATAAGTGAATCGGATGACATGAGGGATGGGTTTTGTTTTTTGTTGATAAAGTCAACCGCTTGACTTTATGATCCAATAGACGGATTAATTTGGTCGTGCAAGATTTTTTCGGAATCCATTTTTCACGACATTCTCCCGCATTTCTGCGGAGGTCTGGGGTTTATCGAGAGCAGCTTCTTCGCACAAATTATATCGTCCTCCAATTTCAGTTCGGAATGTATTGAGGCTTGAAGCGACTCCCTTATCGTGTTTTTAACAATTATTCATCAATGAAACTCGGGATTATCGGCTACGGACTGCGCATCAGCGGCTTGTTGGAACACTTTCGCCATAAAGCGCAAGATCTTGTGGTCTGCGGGATCGTGGATCGAGATCCCGAGGCGGCGCGCCTTCGACTGCCGGAAGATATTCGTGCCACCACAAAATTCTTTTCGTCGATGGAAGAACTTTTTCGCCAGTCCAAACCCGACGCCCTGGTGATTGGCACACGATGTGATTCGCACTTCGCGCTCGCCATCGAAGCTGCTGGTTATGGAGTGCCACTGTTTCTGGAAAAACCAGTGGCCATCAATCTCGATCAGGCCATCGCCTTGGAATCGGCTTTTCAGAAATCGTCATCTTCTGTCCTGGTCAGTTTTCCATTGCGCACGTCAGCGCTTTGCCGCCGGGCAAAACAACTGCTGGACCAGGGGGCGGTCGGACCGGTCGAACACATTCTGGCAACCAACTATGTTTCATATGGCAGCGTCTATTTCGACACGAAGTTTCGAGACTATTCGGTGACTCATGGGCTTTTTCTGCAAAAGGCGACTCATGATTTTGACTATTTGATGTGGCTTGCCGGAGCCTCCATCGTCCGCGTGGGAGTGAGGTGGTCCCCGAAATTCAGACCAGCGGTTAAGCTATAAAAAGCGATGGCATGAAGGTGTGGAAACCCACAACCTGAAAGACCATCAAAAATGAAAGCCAAAAGAAGAAGACACGACGCCGCCTTTAAAACCCGGGTGGCGCTGGAAGCGCTGAAGGGAGTAAAAACCATCCAGGAAATCGCGAGGGACTATGAGGTCCACCCCGTGCAGGTTTCAGACTGGAAGAAGATCTTGATCGACCGGATGCCGGAAGCCTTTGAGAGGAAAAAAGGAGGCCGGGGAGGAGGTGAGGATTTCGAGAGAGAACGCGATGAGTTGCATTCCAAAATTGGGGAACTGACGGTGAAATTGGATTTTTTGGCAAAAAAGTCCAGACAGCTTGGCCTATGAAAAGAGCTGAGCTGGTCGAAAAAAATCATTCGAAACTGAGCCTCCGAGAGCAATGCGATCTCTTGAAAGTCACGCGATCCACCTTGAATTACCAGCCGGTGGAAGCCAGCGAGGAAGACCGGGAGATCATGAGAATCATGGATAAAATTTACATGAAGGATCCCTGCGTGGGGAGTCGGAGATTGGTTCCGCTTCTGGAGAGGGATTACGGAATCAAGGTGAACCGGAAACGGATCCAAAGACTCCGGCGAGAGATGGGGATCGAGACGATTTGGTGTCGACCTCGCCGGACAAGTATCCCCGACAACGGTCATCGGAAATATCCGTATCTCCTGGGGGATCGCATCGTGACGAGGGCCGATGAAGCCTGGTGTGCGGACATCACGTACATTCCGATGCCGCATGGGCATGCCTACCTGTGTGCGGTGATGGACTGGCATTCGCGCTATGTGCTGGGCTGGGCGATTTCGAACACGATGGACTCCCGGCTGACGGAAAAGGCACTAGGGGCCGCTGTGGCGAAAAGCCTGGCTCTTCCAGAAATCTTCAACACCGATCAAGGAAGCCAATTTACCTCGCCAGAATGGACTGGCAGATTGGAGGACCTGGAGATCCGGGTGAGCATGGATGGGAAGGGACGGTGGATGGACAACGTGTTCATCGAACGCCTCTGGAGGAGTCTGAAATACGAGGATATTTATCTCAAAGGCTACGCGGACATCGGAGATCTTGAAGTCGGGGTGGATGAATGGATGCAACGCTACAACACGTGGCGTCCTCATCAAAACCTGGGCAACCAAACTCCGGCACAAGTCTATGCAACGGATCGGAGACCCGAGGTCGTCCTGGAGGAGATGAAGGAGGCCGCATGACAACCTTCACCCCCATTTTCGGTCCGATATTTTGGCTCTTGCGCTCCGGGCCCGCGCAGGCCTCTCCGCTACGCTCCGAGGCCAGCCGGGCCTTGCGCTCCAGAGCCAAAATATCGGAGATTGCCCCCTTCAAACCCAACCAGTGCCATCCCACACGAGCAGAAAAGAGCGATCCGATCCAGCATTGAAGCGGGTCGGATTCTGAAACTGCAAAAGTGACTTTAAGAATTTTACCTTTTCATGGGTGTCTTAGTATTATGAAAACGCGGCTGTCCCACAGCCTAACGTCGAAAAGCCGGGAAATATGCGCATTCCGGGGTAGCCAGAGCTCGGAAGCCGCCACCTGCTGTCCCACAGCTTTTCAAAAGATCGAGCAAGTCCAAGCGCTGCCAGAGTGCGGAGCGGATCAGTGTGAAAAGCCGCGTAAAGCTACTTCCCCAACCCGAGAGGAAAGCCTGGAAGCGCAACAGCAGATAGCAAAGCAAAGCCGTCCAGACCTGCCAGCGAACAGCATTAGCACTATGGCCAAGGAAATCGGCAAGTTTGAGCGTCTGCTTGATCTGTTTGAAGAAGACCTCAATGGACCAACGGGAGCGGTAGAGATCAGCTACGCTGCGGGGACTCCACTCCATGTTGTTCGTGAGGAATTCCATCTCACGTTCAACACCCTCTATCTCCACCAAAGCGCGCACCCGCCGCAGGCGGGCAGGGTATTTCTCTTTATAGGCTCCATTGGCCGAGAGCACGACCTCCTCGTCGGCAAGAATTTTCGGGTTAGTAATCTTGCGACGTTTAACCACCCTGAAACTGTGGCTGCTCTTCGTGCGACTTACCCAGAAGACACCCCGCACGAACAGATCGTAGAGGTGGGTGAAATCCACGTAGGCTTTGTCGAAAACAACGATCTCTCCATCTTTCAGCCCTGCACAGACCTCACGGGCTCGCTTGGCGTCATTGTGGCGGGCCGTGTCAATAAGGGCGAAGCTGGGCAAGAAACTCTGGAGGTCGAGCCTCATGTGGCATTTAGCGGCCGCCTTGCGGCGGCGGTGCTTGGCCCAGTCCAGACACGAAGCCACCAATTCGATGGTCGTAGAATCCACAATGTGGATCGCCTTGCGGAAGCGGCGGACCACCCCCTTGCCTCGGCGGCCATTAGCAAATTTCGGGGAAAGCGATTGAAAATGACCCAGAATCGACCAGAAAGTCTTCTCGGCCAAAATCGCCTTCCTCTCTTTGCACGCGTGGGAAAGCCCGTTGCGACTAGGAGGGGTAGCCCCACGAAGAGCCGAGAGGGGGCCGCTATGAAGCTGCAAGGCTTCACACACATCGTTGAGACCAATGGAGTGGGTCAACTGGGCGTAGAGCATTGTCACGACATGACTCCAAGCGGTAAACGTCCTGCAGACCTTATCCACTCCGGTATCTCTCGCCAACGTCGGCACGAGGTGGGATGGAATGAGATTGCAGAGTTGGCGCAGAACGGTGAACTTAGACGGCGATGGGCGGAGATTTTTTTGTTTTTTCACAACCTGCCCCATGGCAGGAACGGAGGTTCCCGTCCATCATTCCCCACCCGATTCAGACAACTCTATGGGATGGCTGTGAAACCCAACCCATAGAATCCAAATGCACACCTGCATGCCATAGCTTATTTTACGCTCCTGCTGGTCTAAAAATCGGGTCCACCCCAGGTCTTCTATTCAAAGATGGCACCACGTCGCGGGGCGACCCTGTCCGGCTTCCGAGGCCTCCTCGAATTCGACTGGTACCAGAACACCGTCAAAGTCATTCGCCATCATGAACCGGTCACCGATGTTTCCTCGATGGAAGGAGCGAATTCCCATTTTGGTGGTGACGACATATTGGCAGAAAATTTTATCGCCATGATTCGTGAAGGTGCTCAGTCCCTCGCCCCATTGGAAGCCGGCCTTCGGAGCGTCTATGCCTGTCTGGCCGTCAAGGAGTCCGTGGAAACCGGACGTTTTATTGATGTTCGCCAGTTCGGAAACACCTAAAATCAACTCTCCCCATGTTTCTCGTCGAGCACTTGACTCTCCTCGCCGAAGGCATCCCTGCGATAAATCGCAACTAGCTACCCCCTTGCGCTAGTTGAAACCTGAAGATAGGGTCGAGCCTGCCGAATGAAGAAGAATTCCCGGAATAATGGGGTGGACCCGCAGCGGAGAAGCACGCTTTCCGACCTTGCCAAAGAACTGAAGGTTGACACTTCTACTATCTCGCTGGCTCTGCGAGATAGCCCGAAGGTCTCTCAGGCGAGGAAGGAGAAAATCCGAGCACTGGCTCAACGTCGCGGATATGTGCCCAATGCCCACGCTCGGGCCTTGGCCGGGGGCCGGAGCGCCCTCTTAGGAGTTATCCTCCCCTGCTCCGCGATCCCATTTTACTCAATGATGCTGGATCTTCTGTATGCGCAGGCGGCAAAGCAATCCCTCCGATTGGAGGCTCAATTCCACCAGTGGGACCAGGGCCTCGAAATTTCTTCGATTCGCTCGATGCTCGAGCACCAGGCGGAAGGAATCATCGCGTTTTCTTCGTTAGAAGATCCGCTCAGGACCCTCAACGAGGAATTGTTCGTGGATACCGGAGCCCCCATCTGCTTCTGGGGACGGCAGCCGGACGGCACGAGTGAGGTCATGGATTACGTTCGTGGATTTGTCACCGTGAACGTCCGCAAGGGTGCCCAGATGGCTGCCGAGCACCTGCTCGCCCTAGGCCATCGCCGCATCGCGCTGATGCCTTGTGATCGTCGGACTTGGCTAGGCAAGGAAACTTCGCTCGGCATTCTTGAGGCCATGAAATCCTATTCCTCCACGCAACTGGTCCCTGTGAGTTTGCCAGAATCTTTTTCAAGCAAAACAGAGGGAGCTGAATCGACTTTCGAGAGGGGAGAATGTTTAGCGCGACAATTCCTTCGCCTCAACCCTATGCCAACGGCCGTCGTGACTACGGACGATACGAATGCGCATGTATTCATGTCGGTCCTTCAATCGGCAGGAATGCGCGTGCCTGAAAATGTATCCGTCGTTTGCTCGGGGAACACCTATTACTCCCGCTATGGTGCGGTGCCGCTCAGTTGTGTCTCCATGCCGCTTGATCTGATCGCTGCCAAAATGATCGCACTGGTTACCGGGCCAACTAAGGAAACAGATCATCGGGAGCATATCTTTCAGCCAGAATTTATTTCCCGGGCATCCACAGCCGCCCCGCCTGTGGCGGCGCGAATCTCAAGCCGCCAGCGGCAGGAAGGCTCGTCGGCCCGCGCTCGCGAGATAGCCTGATTCCTTTTCAACACAATAAGATCTTGCAAATGCATACCCCGCCAAATAAGTCAATCGCTTGACTTTTTTTCATCAATTTCCACAAATTCACCCCTTCGCAAAGAAACCCCGTTAATCTCTCATGAAGTTTGCTTTGCCTGAGCCATGCCAACCGCCTGAAAAGGACTGGCATTTCATCGATTCCCTCAAAACCCCCCTGTGGAATTCAATCGTCTTTCAAAGAACCCAACCGCGTCGGAATGAGATATCCATCGAAGGGGGAGTGTCTGTTCAAGCGCTCCTGCCCGACGCTGATGGCGTGTTGCTCACCGCTTACAACGATCTCGGTCGATTTTTCGATGCGGCGCGCATTCCTAGGAACGGCTCTTATCCGATTGTCGTACAACACGGGGAAACAGAATGCCACGAAGCCTACCGCATCGAGATTCGCGCAGACGGATGCGCGATCATCGCCGCCGACACGGAGGGTGCCCGCCGGGGCATCTTTTTTCTACAAGATGAAATGCTCCGCACCGGCGGCCCCTTCCTGCCATTGGGAATCACGGAGAGAAAGCCCCAAATTCGCACGCGGTTATCACGCTGTTTCTTCGGTCCAATTAACCGTCCTCCAAAGAATCGCGACGAATTGACCGATGAGATTGACTATTACCCGGACGAATATCTCAGCCGCCTCGCCTATCAAGGCGTCAACGGCCTCTGGTTGACCATCAGCTTCAAAGACCTTTGCCCGTCTTCGCTCTTTCCAGAGGCCGGGAGAGACTCCGCAAGGCGGCTGGCAAAGCTGCGTCGCACTGTGCAGAAATGTGCGCGCTACGGAATCAAGATCTATGTCTTTTGTATCGAACCCCGGGGCTTCGGGACGAATCCAGAGTATTTGAACTCCATAACCGACTTGGAGCGGCACCCGGAACTAGGCGGCCATCGAGTGGGAGACATCACCTATTTTTGTCCAGGCACGCCGAAAGCTCAGGCTTATCTGGAGGAATCCACATTTCATCTCTTTTCCAATGTGCCGGGGCTGGGCGGGATGCTTTCCATCAACCTTGGCGAGCGGCCGACGCACTGCGGCTCGGCTCTGGTCTGGGATTTCGCTGCCAATAATTGTCCCCGCTGCTCGAAGCTGAAGCCTTGGGAAGTTTTTCGCGACACCCTCACTCCACTTTGGCGAGGAATCCATCGCGCCAATCCCAAGGCTGAACTGATTTCGTGGCTCTATGTGCCCTACCTTCTGGACCGCAAGGAGCGCAGCCTGAAAGAGACGGAGAAGCTGATCGAGAATGTGGCCGCCCATTTTCCAGAAAACGTCACCCTTCAATACAACTTCGAATCGATGGGAACCATCGAACAACTTGGAAAGAAGCGCATGGTGCGGGACTACTCGCTGGCCTATGTCGGCCCAAGTGAAATATTTACCGCCTGCGCCAAGGCATTGAAAAAACGCGGCGTGCGCATGTCCGCCAAACTCCAGGTGGGCTGCTCGCACGAAGTCGCTACCGTCCCCTTTGTGCCGGTACCGGGCAATCTTTTCCGTAAATACCGTGCCATGCACGAGTTGGGAGTCAGTGGCGCGATGCAGTCCTGGTATTTCGGAAGCTACCCGTCGCTGATGGCCAAGGCCGCCGGCGAACTCTCTTTTGCGCCTCTTCCCGCCACGGAAGAAAAATTCCTCCAGCGCCTTGCGGCAATCAGTTGGGGGGAGGACGGCCCCGTTTTGGCCCGAGCGTGGTTGCTCTTCAGCGAAGCGTATCGCAACTTCCCGGCCAACCTCACCTTTGCATGGTATGGCCCGGTTCATGATGCGGTGGCGTGGCCGCTGCACTTAAAACCCGTGGACACGCCTATCGCCCCGAGTTGGCTCCTCGGCCATCCGCCCAGCGGAGATCGAATCGGAGAATGCATCGGCTTCGAGCATCACCTGGAAGAGGTGATCGTCCTCTGCGAACAAATGCACCGTACTTGGAGCGAGGGCCTCCAACTGCTGCTCCCGCTTCTCAAAAAATATCACGGACGCATAGACCACGTTTTGGAAATCGGCGTCGCGCAAGCCGTAGGCATCCAGATCAGAAGCGCCCTGAATGTGCTCAAATTCTATAGTGAGCGTGAAAAACTTTACTCCAAAACGTCCCCAGTCGCACCAGAGGAATCCCTGAAAAGGCTTCGCTGCCTCGTCGAGGAAGAAATCGAGAACTCGAAGGCCCTGGAAAAACTCTCCCTTGCCGACTCGCGGCTGGGCTTTCATTCCGAGGCCGAGGGCTACAAATACTTCCCCGCCAAGCTGCGTTGGCGAACGCTCTTGCTGGAAGGCCTGCTCAGCGAAGATTTTCCAGAAATGGAAGGCCTGCTTCGTCAGGGAACTCCCCTACCCTTGCCTTTCGAACCGCCCCCCGAAGAGTCGTGCTACCAATGCCCAATCACCACTCGGTCGCTTGGGAAAAAAGAATGGATGAACGCCCAAGCCGCCCAGCTACGTGCCGCCAACAACCAACAGAACGATGGCTGGCGGACCACTTGGCAGGCGGTCCATGACGGACAAAACCTGCATTTTCGTGTCGACTGTGCGGTCCCACCTTCCGCCACCCCGCTTGCGCCGTCGAAGGATTTCGCGGACATCGACTATCTCCGGATTTCCATCGAACCACGCCGCTTCTGGCCGACCCGGGACTTTTTGGTCGGGAGTTCTGGCGCGGAATACTTCGACAGCAAGGAAGTCCCTCTTGATCAGCGCTGGAGTGCGAAGGTCTCGATGCATGACGGCGGTTGGCAGGCACTCATAAGCATTTCACTAGACTGCCTGGAGATCTCCCCAGGCTCCTGGCTGCGGCTCAATGTCGAACGCATCGCTCCCGAACTCGGCAGTATAGCGTGGGTCCCTCGCCATCCTACAAAATACCGACTGATCTTCGGTGACGCTCGTCCCGAGGATTTCGGCTGGATCTGCCTCCAATCTGAACAGGCCCAGCAACGGCAGGAATCAGGAACCAGTTCCTCGGTCCAAATTCACTCTGTCATTCCTGATTGAAGGTACCGCTTGACTCACGAACTCCATTATAACGTGAATAATTCATTTCAGAAAAACAAATATTTCAGACCCATGAGGAACAGCGCCAGCAGGACGATGCGCCGCAAAACCTCTTGGGGGAGAAATCTTTGAAATCGGGCGGCGACCATGATTCCGATCCAGGCGGGCAGGATGCCGATCACGACCAGAAAGACGGTGTGGAGAGTGACAAACCCAAAACTGACGAACAGGCAGGACCGGACGATCATCGAAACGGCAAAAACCATCTGCAAGGTGGCAACAAGAACCTTGGGAGTGGAGAGGCGGCTTTGGAGAAAAACCAACACGGGAGGCCCCCCCATATTAAAAGCTCCGCCGAGCATCCCGCTGATCATTCCAATCGGGAGTCCGAGAAACTGGGGCAGGCAGAACTTTTGACCCGGAGCCAAAGTTGCCTGGATGACGGCCGTCCCCAGAAGGACCACCCCCAGAAATCGGGTGATGATTGCCGGCGAAATGGTGCTGAGCAGGAAGATCCCCACCGGAATTCCCACGCTCATCCCGATCAAGAGAGGACGGGTCTCGCGCCAAGCCACATCCTTCCAAAAGACCCCCAAACTTCCCAAAATACTGATCGCACCCACAAGCGTGATCGCAACCGTGGCTTCCGGGACCGGCATGATGAGAGGAAGGAGCATCATGGCCACGATCCCAAGACCGAAACCGGTCAGGCCCTGCTTCAAACCGCTCAGCAGAAAAATACCGACAAAGATGAGGTAGAAATGCGCGGACTCCATTGAGGCTACGAAATGAGTGAGGAACGAAGAAGGTTGATTTTCTGCGGCGGCGAAGGCGTCAGGAGGCCGGATCCCACCAGAAAACGAAACCGACTTTTTCTCCTCTCGGCGAACCGACTGATCGCTCTATTTTTGGTAATGGTAACGAAGCTGAATGATGAGAATTCCCGAATCAACTTGCCGATAAACCATCCTGTGCTCCTCGGTGATCCGTCGTGACCAATACCCTGATAATCCCTGTCGAAGTGGTTCTGGCTTGCCTATGCCATCGAGGGGAGATCTCATCGTGTCTTTCAGCAGTTCATTGATTCTCTTCAGAACCTTTTAGTCTGCTTGAAGCCAAAACTGGTAGTCCTCCCATGATTGAGGAGTGAAAGAGATGTTCACGTGTTCAAATCAAGATCTTTCATGATGAGGTTGCCTTTCTCCGCCGCGTCAATGGAATCAAACAAACGTTTTGCGTTGGCGGGACTACGCAGGAGATAAGCCGTCTCTTGCAGCGATTCGTAATCGTCGACACATCACTGTTCGAGTCAGCGGTTCATTGGGTGGAGGGTCCGCTGAACACACATCTCGCCACAGGACAGATTCCAACACGCTCCGGCAACACCGGAGGCGTCATTGTCCCCTATCAGGTTTTTCATGCCTCCGATCTTCCTCTTGTCATCGCAGCGGGAAATGACCGTTTTTTTATCGCGCTGGCTGGTGCGCTCGGGCACTCGGAGTGGGCTCAGGACGCGCGGTTTAATACCATGGCGCAGCGGGTCGTTCATCGCGAAGTTCTGGTAACTGCCATTGAAGCGGTGGTCGCCACCCGCACGCGGGATGATTGGCTGAATATCATCCGAGCCGCCGGAGTGCCCTGCGCGCCTTTGAATAGCATCGGGGAGCTTGCCGCAACGGAACAATTGCAAGCGGTTGAGATCATTCAGGAAATTCCCGATATCGGCATAAAGTTGGTCGGGTTGCCGATAGAATTTGACCGAGTGCGCCCGCGATCTGCGCAACGCGCGCCTCGTCCAGGCGAGCATACGGAAGAAATTTTGCGAGAACTTGGCTAATCTAAGCTCAACGCCAGGAGTCCAATTTCAAGATTGGGAGTTTTTTCAAATTCATGTTTCGACCACAAGACCAACCTCGCGGGGCGAACCCGGCAGGGAGCACCAGATGGGGCGGATCTCCGATAAGTGCAAAGACGCTCCTTCACGGGAGCGTGGGCGTCTCGCCCAATACTGTCAGTTTAGAAAATTTCAATTGTCGTCTCGCGGATTTTTTTTGCGGGCCTTATCTTGGGTCTCCAGACAGGGAACTTGGGACGCGGCTTGCACTTGATCGTGCGGGGATTGCTTTTGCCCCGGCTACTTCCAGCTCGGGTCTGGCCAAGATGATCGCTCATTTTCCGGAAGACGATCTCCCGTTCTTTAGGGGGAAAATGACAGGGCGGGGCCTGCTAGGGTGGATTTTATGATTTCGATGCTCCCCTCGTAGCTGAGCTTGTCGGGATCGCGGCCAGTATCCATGGCCGCTTGTGCCATCATTTTCCTCACCAAGTAGTGGGCCAATATCATCCCCCAAAACTCCTGCTTGACCAATGCAGGCATCTTGCTGCGCAGGGTGATCTTGCCCTTGCGCAAGATCGTTTTGCTCTCCTTTATGGTGATCTCTATCTCCCAGCGCTGGGGATAGAGCTTGGCGAGCTCCGTAGCGCTGGCCTCGGTCGGATCAAGGATCGTCGTCAGGAGTCGGTAGATGTCCTCGCCGCTTTTCGCATTGCTTGCGTCCTTGAGTTTGTATTCGACTACCCGCACAACGATGGCTTTGGCTCCCTTCTTGCGCCCCTCCTCAGGAAGCCAGTGCGCGAGATACGAGCCGTCGGGTAGAGAGGCGATTTTGCGTAGCGGCATTTTGGCTTTTGCCCGCCAAAGCAGATGGGCTCCGCTTCTTGCAAACTGCCGCCACAAGCCGTAACTCGGGAAAAGCCGGTCGGCCAAGCAGAGCATGCCTGGGCGCAGCTTCGCTGCCAAAGCTTTGGCTAGGGTGATTTCCGAGTCATGATAGCCACCCAGGTTCGCCCCGAAAATCAGATGCGTGCCGCTCTCCACCAGCGCGACAAATCGCGCCAAAGGCCATACTCCATCGCCGTTCTGATTGGACAGCGTCCGAACTCATCGCTGTTGTCAGGAGTATCTTGCAAAGCCAGCGTGCTCCCATCCAACGCCACGAGAAGTAAGTCCTTAAAGTAACTTCCCGGAAGGGATTTTTCCTCCAGCGGCCTCGCCATCTCTTCATGCAGCATCTTCATGGGGGCTTCCCCAAGACGTTGTCGCGCATCGCTCAAGGACTCGCGGCAAGCGATGCGGAAGTGAGCGTTCCCCAGCCATTGCATTCCCCCAATCAGCCACCTCAGCACGCTCTGGTAGGCCACTCCAGGAAATAGGCTCAGCGCGATCACGTAGTAAACAATCAGCGGTGCAGGCAAATCTCTCACTCGCTTGTCGCCTTTTCCGCAAGCATTGATGATGGAACACACTTTCTACAGCGGAAAGCACAAGGAGAGCACTCCTACCCCAAAGTGTTCGATGGCGGTGGTGCCTTGCGAGAGTGTTTTTGCATGTCTTGCCATCCATCATGATGTAGGTGGATCAACGTCAAGAATCAAGCAAAACTGACAGTATTGGGCGTCTCGCCCGCTTTCCAAACCAAGCGGGCAGGACGCCCACGCTCCTTTGGTTTACACTTTATCGAAGGTGAGCCCAAACGCAAATGACGTCATTTATCGTTTACTTTTCTGCAGCACCTGGAAATGATTTGAATCTTTAATCCGGTACGCTTTCGTTTGCGTCCGGAAATCAGCATTTTTATTTATGAGTCGTATTTGTCGGTTGGGAATTATCGGTGCGGAGAATTCACATAGCTACAAAATCGCGGAGGTCTGCAACGTTTTAGAAAAAGTCCCACTGCGGGTAACGCACATTTGGGGCGAGACGAAGGAATTCGCGGCGACTGCCGCGAGGCGGGGTGGCATTCCGGAGATTGTCTCCGACTGGAAATCTCTGCTTGGAAAGGTGGATGGTGTGATGATCGATCAACGCCACGGGGCCGACCACGGCGAGGTGGCACGATATTTCATCGAAGCCGGGATTCCGACCTTTGTGGACAAACCGCTGACCTGCAACCTGACCGAAGCCCGCGAGATTCTTCACCTCGCGGAGAGGCGTGGGTGTCCTGTCACGACGTTCAGTTCCAAGCCATTGCAAAAAGCCTTTCAAGCCAAACTCGCAGAGATCGGCCGGGACACTGTGACGGTACTCAGTTCCTCCGGCCCGGCAGATATCAAAAGCAAATATGGAGGCATTTTTTTCTACGGAATCCATCAGGTCGATTGCGCGGTGGAGGTCTTCGGAACCGGGGCACTAAACGTGTCGGTCCACCGAGGCGGTACCAATGCCATCGCAACCATTGAGTTTTCCAGCGGACGCCTCGCAAGCCTCAGCCTGATCGCGGGTCACCAGGGCGGATTCCGTTGGCTCTTCTGTACCGACCACGGAGACTTTGTGCTCCCCGACAAGAATGATCGCCTCCCTTACCTGAACAGTGCCAGGCTTGTCTCTGATTTCTTGAAAACCGGCACATCGCCGTTCACCGTCTCCCGTATGCTTGCACCGGTCGCAATTCTCGAAGCCCTGCAGACTGCCTGCGAAAGCGGGGGAAAAGTTGCCGTCGATCCGGTCTGAGGAGGAGTTCAGTATCCTCCTCCACAGTTGAGGCCATGGTTGTCCTAAATGCCGCTCACGGAGGCACAAAGGCACGAGGAAGAGGAGTGGAACCAGGAGAACAGTTTTGGCAGGGTGCAGGATAAAAAAGTCATGAATGGGTCGAGATCCTCGTTTTTTTTGGCCTTGAACGTATCTAGGTTACTAGATAATTATGAGCCATGAAGCTAACCGACCCTGACTCCGCCCGCCAATCCGCCTTGGCCGAACTCGCCTCGCTCACCTCCATCGAATTCGGAACGCTTTCCGAAACCCACCGTGCCAAGCCCTCTGCCGATGGCACGGATGTCGTGCGCCGCGGCCCATACTTCAGACACCAGTGCTGGGAGAACGGTCGGAACCGCAGCACCTACATCCCTCCCGAGCAGATCGGAGCACTGCGCCAGGATCTTGAAAACGGAAGACGTTTTCAGCAGATCACAGGCGAACTTGCCACCGCCGCCATTCAACAAAGCCGGGCAAGGCGAGCCGGTGCTGCACCCTCCTTACAGACAGCGGAAAAAAAAACCTCGAAACACACTGTCTCGACGAAAAATACAGCGAAACAGAAGCATACCTTGCCCAAATCCGGCAATGTCTCATCCAAGAAAAGCAGCACCAAACCCTAAGCCAACACTTCGAGGAAGGGCTGCGCGCCGCCTTCGCCCGTGACGCCCGGCGCATCCTCGAGGAACTTTTCAACGACCGGGAGCTCGTATCCGACGACACTCCGCCGCTCTCGGGCGAAATCGTTCATGGCGAGCGTCCCATCACCGTGCAAACTCTCTTCGGCCCGATCGTCCTCAAGCGCCGTTACTTCCATCATCCCAAGAGTCACAGCGGCCGAGCCCCTTTGGACCAAGCCCTCGACCTCGTCGGGCACCATACTCCCGCAGTGGCCAAACTCATCGCTCGGGCCTCCGCCAACAGCGCCTCCTATCATGAAGCCAGCGAAACTCTCAACGCCTTCACCGGACTGGAGCTCGAAGAGCGCTCCCTCCACCGTCTCATCAACCGCCTCGCCCCTGATCTCAAAGAAGCCGCTGCAACCCTTCCTCCCTTGGATTGCGACAATCCCATCCCCACTCTTTATATCGAAAACGACGGCACCGGCGTGCCCATTCGTGCGCCGAACTCACCGGACGCCAAGGCAAACAACTAGGACGGCACTGCCAAAACCCGTGAAGCCAAACTCGGTTGCGTCTTCACCCAAACCACCAGCGATGAAGACGGTGCCCCCATGCGCGATCCAGACTCCACACGTTATGTCGGCACCATGGGAGACTGCCGCGAAAGCGGCGAACTCCTGCGCGCCGAAGCCATACGGCGCGGTCTTGCACTGGCGCAAATCATCATCTTTCTTGGCGATGGTGCCGCCTGGATTTGGGAAAACGCCCGGCTCTATTTCCCCACCGCCATCCAGATCCTCGACTTCTATCACGCTGTCGAACACCTCGGAGTGCTGGTGAAGGCGTTGTATGGCGATGGTGACTTCAGCGCAGCCCAGCAAAAAGTCTGGGCCTCGGAACTCAAACGCAGCGATGCCGTGGGCATCATCGCGCAAGCCCAGAGACTGCTAGAAAATTCGCCGGACCTTGACCAGGAAAAGCAAGACATTGCACGGCGCGAAATCGCCTACTTCACCACCCACGCCGAGCGCACCCGCTACGGATACTTCAGAAAGCAGGGATACTTCATTGGCAGCGGCGTGATCGAGGCCGGATGCAAGAGCGTCATCGGGCAACGCCTCAAACAATCTGGCATGTTCTGGAGCGGCAGCGGCGCGGAGAACATCCTGAGCCTGCGTTGCCTCATCAAAAGCCCACATTTTCACGCCGCCTGGCAAGCCCGCCGCCCAATCATCGCCGTGCGCCAAGCCAAGGCCCGCCGATGGAGAGCCGCTTCATGACTTTTTTGTCCTGCACCCGATCTGTCCTTGTCACGTCGTTCCTGCTATTTTGCGCGGCGGTTCTTTGCTATCTTGGCCGCTGGGATTTCGTAGCCGCCTTTACCTTCCTCCCCTTCTGGTGGTGGGGCATCGTGGGATTGAGCCTGGCATTGGCGGGATGGTTCTTTGAACGTGCTCACCGAACTTTTTTCCTGCTTTGCTTTATGTGGGTTGCGGCAACTCTAACCCTTTCCGATGATATTTCGCGGCTTCTGCTTTCGCGGCTGGAATCACACCAATTCTCGCATAAAAACAAGGTCGCTGTTCGGGTGAGAGTGCTGACGCTGAATTGTGCGGGTCGGGCCGCAGCAGCAATGGAGGTATTATCTGAAAAACCCGATCTGGTTCTCTTGCAAGAATCTCCGCCTGAGGATGCCGTAGCCGTGTTGGCGCGAAAGCTGTTTGGCGATGAGGGCCACTATCTGTACGGGTTGGATTGCTCAATCATCGCGCACGGGCAAATTGAGGCATTGCCGGTTCCAAAGGGAAATCATTTTGCCCGCGCTAAGATTCGTTTCGCTGACGGGGAGGAAATTGAAGCGGTCAGTGTCCGGCTGAATCCCCCGGAAATCCGCTTTGACTTGTGGTCTCCCTCCTGTTGGGCCGCGCATCAAGCCGACCGGCTCAGCCGCAGGGAACAATTGGCGGAGTTGTTCGCGCAACCCGGGTGGAGTGAGTACAGCCATGCCAGGATTATGGGAGGCGATTTCAACCTTCCGGGCAGAGACGGTGTTTTTCGCCTGCTCGAACCAAATATGAAGGACGCCTTCCGTGAGGCGGGAATCGGCTGGGGAAACTCAGCGATCAACGACTTGCCGGTATCCAGACCGGACCAGATATGGATCAGTAATACTTACCGAGCCGAAGCGACCAAAACGAAACGGAGCGGATTTTCCGACCATCGGATGGTTGTGAGCGACGTGGCACTCAAATAAGGCGAAAATCGCCCGCCTCAAAGCGGCCGGACCAGTTTTACTTTTTACTGATCAGACCGTAAACAAACAGCAGCACAATCGCGCCAAGGGTGGCGATGAAGATGCTGCCGAGATCAAAGGATTCGACTTGGCCGAAGCCGATAAAGCTGCCGAGGAATCCGCCGACGACTGCTCCCACGATGCCGATGCCGGTCGTGACCAGACAGCCGCCCGGCTGTTTGCCCGGAATGACAAATTTGGCCAGTGCGCCGGCGGTAAGGCCGAGAAGTATCCAAGCGATGAATCCCATGGCGGAAGGTTATCCGGTCGGACTGGAAGCTCAAGGCTGAAATTAAAAATCCCCGCCTCAGAACACCGTCGGTTCGCCTTCATTGAGCA